>Ga0265293_10007191_pt1 | contig 17323 bp, 15 predicted proteins | sample Munlanlewell138R_FD_192505 | JGI IMG/M metagenome (GOLD analysis project Ga0265293, IMG submission 192505) | Leachate microbial communities from a municipal landfill in Southern Ontario, Canada - Leachate well 138R | ecosystem: Engineered > Solid waste > Landfill > Unclassified | place: Canada...
AGGTCTTTCGCCGTCAAAACAGCAACAACCCCGGGCAATTGCCGGGCTTGCGAGCTGTCAAGCGAGCGCAAAATGGCTGAGGGAATGCCGGCGCGCAGCACACGGGCATAAAGCATGCCCTCAAAATGCAGGTCATCGCTGAATTTTGCGCTGCCTATTGCCTTGGCAACTGCGTCCGGGCGTATGGCGAGTTTGCCGACATAATTGAGGTCCTGCTCGCCCAGCGGAACCTGGCGGGGCTGCACGTAACCGTCTTCGCGAATCGCTTTTGCGGCTGCCTGGATAGCGGAAATGATGGCTTCGTAACTGCCACAACGACAAATCACGTCATTCATGGCTTCCCGAATTTCATCCAGGCTTGGATCGGCATTGTTTTGCAGCAGGGCGTGGGCTTTCAATAGCTGTCCTGGCGTGCAGAAACCACACTGGATGGCACCGTGGCTGATAAAGGCCTCCTGCAGGGGGTGGAGCGCTTTGAGATCCTCACGCTGGTCTTGCTGGTGGCTGGGGCGCAATGCCCGCAGTCCTTCAACAGTCAAAATCGACTTGCCATTGACCTTGGCGGCTCGAGTGATGCACGAGCGCGTGGGTACCCCATCGACCAACACCGTGCAGATACTGCAATGTCCTTCACCACAGCCGATTTTCGTTCCGGTCAGCTGCAGGCGCCTCCGTAAAAGGTCGCTTAGTTTTTCACCAGGGATTTCTTGAAGTTGATATGGAACACCGTTGACATTTACTTCCAGCATTACGCTCTCCACAGGTACGATCAAGTGATCGATGAATGCCTAATTATAAAGCGAATAGAGAAGGAGGGGCTTAACAAGCGCGTCTCAACTCGAAAAGACAATCACCGTTCAACCAGGCTAATCCCAGCGTTTGTTAAAGTTCACGGTAGATTATAGTTCACAGGAGAGCAATCCCGATCCCATACAGAGAGGCCGCTCTGATGATTGTGCGAAATTAAAGGCACCAGACGGAATGGAACCTGGCTTATACGATAACGGGTTAAAATCAGCACTTTATGCCATAATTCCAAACTACAAGGCAGAGGTACAAAATGGCCAAAAGAAGACTCCCAATTAAAGCGAAGAAACAAAACCTGACTCCGGTGTGGGTCATATTTGCAGTGGTTGCGGCTGTGATTGCTCTGTTTGTTTACCGCGGGCTGCGTGACTTGAGCGGAGACCCGATCTTACGCTCCCAGGATGACATTCCCCGCTTGACCGCGTCAGAAGCCGTCAGCGCGATCGAGCAAAATGGGGCGATTTTGCTGGATGTCAGGCAAGCCAGCCAATACGAGATCAACCATATTAAGGGAGCGATCAGCATCCCGTTGGGTGAGATTGAAGCCTATTTGCCCGGTCTGGATAAAGAAGCCTGGTACATCACCTACTGCACCTGACCGGCTGAAAATACGAGCGCCCGGGCGGCGTTCCTGATGTTGCAAGATGGTTTCAAAAAAGTCAACCCGGTTTTGGGCGGCTTTGAAGCCTTGATCAACGCCGGATTACCGGTTGAACCATAGAAATTATTGTCTTCTTGCTCCTTCGGATAATTAAAAAACCGGGTCCTACTCTAGGACCCGGTTAATCTTATTTGAATAACGATTACGCCATTGTATAGTTTTCTTCATGCACCTGGGATTCAGAAACACCCATGGCATCGAAGTGTTTTTCGATCGCGCGCAGCATTGGGGCCGGACCGCAGACGAAATAAAACAGATCCTCGTAGTTTTGCGGCAAGTGTTCCAGCATAATATCCTTGGTGATGTAGCCTTTATGGGGGTAGTCTTCCTGGAGAGGTTTTTCCAAAATCTGGACGAAAGCGAGGTTGAGTTTGGGTTTCAACTGTTCAAACTCATCCTCATAAAGGGCGGTATTTTCGTTCAGATCGCCATAAAAAACATAGGTGGGGCGCTTGTCGCCGCGGTCTGCCAGCGTATTGAGGATGCTCATCACCGGTGCCAGACCAATCCCGCCGGCGATCATCACAAGGCCATTTTGCATGCGCGGATCATCCAAATTGAAGGTACCGTAAGGACCGTCCACGTAGACACGTTGACCTTTTTTCATATGGGGGACAGTAGATGTGAAGTCGCCCAGGTTCTTAATCGAGAACCGCAACTCACCTTCGCGTTCCGAACTTCCTGAATACGAGAAGGGGTTACGGCTGAGCACGAAGGGCGAAGGCCCTGTGCTGATCCAGGCCACCTGACCCGCCTCGAAAGGTACACCTTCATGACCGTCTGGAACAAGGGTGAGGGTGTAGGTGTCAGCAGATTCGCCCACCACAGATTCAACCATGTAGGGTTTCTGACCGATTCGCATAGGTCGGATGATTCGGATATAAAGAAAAGCAATTACCCAAATGGCAATTTCGATAATCCAAATCGTTTTCATAAGGGGATGGCTGGTGTAATATCCGATTTTGAACAGGTGGATCATGCCGAAGACGAGAATGATGATTGTAAAAAGGTCGTGGATAAATAACCAGTAACGGTAATCTATTTTAATAGATTTACGCAGAACGGAGGTGATGCCGATAAGCAGCAGACCAAACAAGCCAATCGATCCTGCAGCAATCATCCAGGGCGCTTCGAACACGTTCAAATACGTTGCGATGAGTGGGTTGTAAAAGCTTAGGAGCATGAAGTGAGCAACAATCAGCAAAATGGACAAGAGTGAGACCCAATGGTGATTGTTGTAGACTTTGTCCATATCCAGCGCGTCTGACAACCAGTGAATTCGGCCGATAGAAATCAATTGAATACCGGCCAGAGACATGCCGATAAAGCCGAGGAAGACCGCAGTATCACGGATACCATCCCCACGGAAATAGCCGGATACGAGCATGGCGACCGCAGGTAACAGCACCAGCGTGAAATAGACAGTGTAGAAGATTTTTCTTTTATTTGATGGGCTCATAAGTTTCGCCTTCTTGTGTCCAGTCTATGAGATCAGACCCTAAGGTCGGATCAAACCATCGGTGGTCACGCCGCTGAGTGCAGAGAGGTCTTCAATGGAGTCATACATCAACTGAAGAACATAATCCGCATTGTGTACGTAGGCAGCGGGCTCTTTGGCGACGAACATATAATTGAAGAGAGCTTTGAGCATGCGTGGGGTGAAGGTGGAATACTGGTTGGGGAAGATGCCTTCGCTTTCATCGATCATGCCATCTTGATTGGTGTCGATAAAAGTATAAGGGTAGGACTCGAGTTTCAGCCCAAAACCAGTACCGGTGGCAGCCAATGAGTACTTGGACATGGCTTCCGCGAGAACTGCTTTCATGCCTTCAATTTCGTCAAAAATTGGTTCAACCTTGCCGTCGCCATCAAAGTCCACCTTAGACATGCTGACTGAGCGATAGTCTGCCCAGCCGGTAACGTTGGAATGGCAGGTGGAGCACAGGCTGGCGTCAGATTCGGGTATGTCCCGCGTGTGCAGTGAGTGTGGATCATGACATTTTGTACAAGAGTCGACAGTGTTGGCATGGAGGAAGGCGCCGACATAAGTCTTGCCTTCGTATTCGTAGGCAACGCCAGCATCCGAACCCTGGTGAACAGCCGCGGCGTGATAGTAATGCGGCCCAATCATGCTCGAGTCAGGGATGGGAGTGTCTTCATCCTTACCTTCTGTGGCAACATCAACCGCGGTACCGGCTGTCAAAGCGCCGTGACAGGTCATACAAACCGAATTCTTCCCGGTTCCGCTTACTTCGTTGCCGGAAGGGAAGGTGACCGAGTCGAGCGCATGTGCGGCGTCGCTGTGGCAGGCGGTGCAGCTAATCGGGTCATTGATCTTCCCGGGCTTATCCACTTTACCAGCTGCGGAACCGTCTGCGCCGACAAAATCGGCAAAGCCTGAACTGCTGTGGCATTTGGCGCAAAAAGGCGGGATCTCGGCTGGATCGTCTTCATTCCAATGCACGAAGGCTTCGGATTCCGCGTCAGCATGACCAGAGCTCCAATATTTGCTGCTGATGGACTCAACAGGTTCGGCTTGTACCGCCTGCTGGGATGTATAGAACATCCAGCCAGCGAGCAAAGCTGCGATTAATGCCAGGACTACAATAAAATTTCGTTGATTCATAGGTTAGTCTCCAAAAGTGAGCTACATAAGATTTAAAATTATTATAAAGCCTGAATACCAGGTGTCAATAGCGCTTCTCATTCTAAAGTTCTGTTTTCTGGTAAAAAAGAAAGTATTTGATTTGAAAATCGGTCCAATAGTTAAAGGTTGGGTGACAAATTAATGCGCATAGCCACTAAAGTAAAAGGAATAAAAGTAAAATATTGCTCGTAGGAGGGATAGACCACGAGACGGCCTCAAACTCTTTTCGCTGCAAACATCCTTGTAGAGTGAAGTCCTCTCTGAAACCCCAGTGGGCAGGATAACCTATTCCGCAACGTGGGCATATATGTAACTGCACAGTTCTGTGCGCCCTTAAAAGAGGTGAGGGGGGGAGGTTTTGGTTGACTTGACTGCGACATCAAATTGGAATAAGGATTCAGAACGGTCCAACCAGCTTGCCTGCGGTTAAACACACATGTCCTGATCGTTTTTCTGCCAGGGCGGGTCCTGTTTCCTGCGTATACACACAAACTAAATAAAAAATAAGTGGGCTTCGCGCCCACTTATTCTCGGTTCGAAATTAAGTTACTTGATCGTGGTCAGGTAGTTTTCGATGCCCATCTGCTCGATCTGGTCAAGTTGTTCCTCAATGTAATCCAGATGTTCGTCCTCGTCTTTGAGGATACCTTCGAGGAAGGATTTGGTGCGATGATCATTGGACTCAGCCACCAAACGGATGGCCTTGTTGTAGGCGGCAATAGCCTCTTCTTCAGCCTTTCGGTCGTTTTCGAGCATGCCCTTAACATTGTCGGCGATGTGGATATCGTTGAGTTTGCTTACGACGGGTTTGCCTTCCAGGAATAAAATTCGCTCGATCAGGCTTTCGGCGTGCTTCATTTCAGTAATTGAACGTTCTTCAATTGACTTGTGCAAGACTTCATAGCCCCAGTCGCCACACATTTCAGCGTGGACAAAATATTGGTTGATGGCAGTCAGCTCATCGCTGAGTAGGAAATTAAGACTGTCGATGATTTCAGGTGTACTTTTCATATTTCTCCTTTATGTCTATCTATATCTAGTTTGGAACACATCTTAATTGTAACCTATCTGGCCTATTTAGCTTTGAAGAGTACTGAACTTAAACCGTCTCGTACGTGTAATCTAACGCCACGCATGCGACGGATCACGCCTCAAGCTTATTAAAATGGCAACAAACTGCTCTTAATAACGATAGATCGCAGCGATTCCGGTTTTTGTGGGCATCTGTTCGGAGGGTAAGACTACAACTTGCCCGCCCATCTTCAATGCCAACTCTGCCAAATCGTCGATCACGTCGTCAATCTCCGGGTGATCCAGGTCTTCAAACTCTATTTCACCCGACGATTTATTGATCCTTCCGGGAACATGGTGATTGTCATCAACCAGAAGTGTGGCTACCTTACCTTCCGCGACTGCCCGGGCAACCTCTTCCAGATCATCGCCGGCAAGATCGCGGGACTTCGCGGCAGCATACTGCTCAACCAAAGCGTCCTTTCGCGCCAGATAACGCGGCTCCATTAGCTTCCAGGCACGCTCGCGTAATTCGTCGATCGATGCCAGAGAATCGGGATGCACGTCGAGGCTTTCCTCCACCAGAAATGGATTGTTGCTGACTTTTCTAAACAGGTGATGATGCTCGCTGAGTGCTGCCAGGATCAGGGGTAAACCCGAAGGCCTGGAGTAATGTTCAAGAATTCCCTTATCGACCGCGCGGAAAAAGCGCTCTGCATCGATGGCCATCTCTTCCTTTTTGCCTCCATGGCCATGGTATACGGCTATTTGAGAGCCGCGTACGCCGCCAGGTGAGCGGAAGTTGAGATATGAATCGGTCAATTCGCTGCCCAAAGCCTCTTTCAGCGTGCGCGGCACGTCAGGGTGCAGTTCAATCTCATCCAGTGCGTCTCGGTTACCTTCGAAAAACTTGACCTCCTGTTGGTTCAATCCAAGAACTTCGTAACGGTCGATTGACTGCAGGGTGCGCATCAGCGGTTTGAGGTGAAAGCTGTCCGCAACCACAGCTATTGTCGGGGTGGGACGCTGGAGTTTGTAATCCCGGAAAAAATCCTTGGAGGCCAGCAGTGCAAGCCCATCAAGATTCTGGTTCCAAAACACGCGGTCATTATCCAATGCAGTGAATGGTTCCAATAATTGAACCACCTCTCGGCGAGAGAATTGTTTTCGGAGCGATTCCTCCAACTGGGTGACGAGGTTCCTGTATAAAATTTGATCCTGTTGGTTATCTGGGTGATGCCGGTGGGTGGGCATGTAAAGCGAGATGCATGGGCTTTCACAGTTTTCAAGAAGTCCTTTTGAATAATCTTCATCTAAATTGCTCATTTTGTATCCTTTCTGTTGCGAAATAGACAGCCTCTGGTTTCGAACCAGGCAGTAGCGCTGTCTAAAGATTTATACGGTATAACTGCACTTGAGTGCTTACTTGTATTATCCTCTATCATCACTTAAATATCGCCCTGTGTCTTATACAAGTTTTTAAGTCCCCAACAATAAAATAAGAACCTTACAACACTTGCTCCAACCACCGTTTGAGGTGTTCTCCCCAGAAGAGCCACTCGTGCCCGCCAGCCGCCTCTACATAGGTCAGATCCAGCCCCAGTGCGCTGGCAGCCTGGTAGAACCCACGGTTGACCGCCAGCAGGTCATCATCAAGCCCGCAAGCCATGTGCAGCCTGGGCAGACCTGAGGGCTCCAGGGCAGCCCGCCTCAGCCAGACGGCCGGGTCATTGGAGGAGCCCGGCAGCTTGTCCAGCCCGCCGAAAACCAGGTCGAACTCATGCGCAATTTTCTTCTCCCCTTCCGTTTGCGGAAGCCTGGTGAAGATTTCAGTCAGAAATGCGCCCGAGAGGCTGCAGGCAGCGCGGAACATATTCGGGCGTAAAAAAGCCAGCTTGAAAGCGCCATATCCGCCCATCGACAGCCCCGCAACCAGCATTTTCTCTCTGGCAAAATCCAGCCGGAAAAGCCTGCTCAGGTAATCGGGCAATTCTTTGGTCAGGTAACTGAAGTAAGCCTGCCCGTTGTCCATATCGGCGTAGAAACTGCGGCCAGCCGAGGGCATGACCACCACCAGGTTGTGGTTGCGGGCAAGCGTTTCGATGTTGGTATAGCGCTGCCAGGCAGAGGCATCGTCCGAAAGCCCATGCAGCAGGAACAGTATATTAAAGGAAGAAAGCGCCTTTTCCTGCAGAACGTCAGCGTTGGGCAAGATCAGGTTGAGCGGCAAATTGACGCCGACTGATCGGGAAGAATGGTCGATTCTGAACAGAGCCATAGACACCTCGTTTGGTTGGATGAAACAATTTTATCATTATCGAACCGGTCGATGAGTGTAAGCTCAGCACCACATTGCAGCACGTCGACATCCACAGAGCTGCAGTAGTTGTTAGTGTAACGAATTTTCTGTAAAATAACAAAAAGAGTAGATCACGGTATCCTTTCATCAGTTTAGCGAACCAAGAAAGGAAAAGGACCATGATCTACACAACTGATTTTACAACAACTGGAGAGACACTTCGCATACCAAAAGAATATTTGGAACTATTGACCGAACAAGGATTGGAGGGATTGCCTGAGTTGATCAGAGTAGTGGTGAATGAAGCTATGCGGATTGAGCAGGAGCACTATTTGCAAGCCAGACCATATGAGCGCAATGTGCACAGACAGGGACATGCTAATGGTTACAAACCGAAAACGGTCAAGACCAGAGTGGGTGAGGTCACCTTTGAAGTCCCACAGGTACGTGTAGGCGGTTTTTACCCCAACGCGCTGGAAAAAGGAATTCGCAGTGAACGCGCTTTGCTGATGACACTGGCAGAGATGTATGTACAGGGAGTCTCCACGCGCAAAGTAGCCAGCATCACAGAGCAACTTTGCGGCACCCAGGTCAGTGCCAGTCAGGTTAGCAGAGCCACACGAACTTTGGATGAAGAACTGGAAGCCTGGCGCAACCGACCCTTGGGAGAGATTGTCTATCTATATCTGGACGCACGCTATGAGAAGGTGAGGCAAGCAGGTAATGTCAGGGACGCAGCCATTTTGATGGCCACTGGCGTGAAAAGAGATGGAAAAAGAGCTGTTTTGGGCATCTCAGTATCGCTCAGTGAAGCAGAAGCACATTGGCGTTCATTTCTGGAAGGATTGGTCAAACGTGGATTGGAGGGTGTTCAATTAATCATCAGCGATGATCACGCGGGCATGGCGGCAGCACGCAAAGCCATCTTCAGTGGTATTCCCTGGCAGAGGTGCCAGTTTCACCTGCAGCAGAATGCCCAATCTTATGTACCTAAGGTTGGTTTGCGAACAGAAGTGGCTGAAGATATCCGTACAATTTTTGATGCCCAGGACAGAGACACGGCTGAGAGCCACCTCAAAGACGCAGTCAAAAAATACGCCCGGATTGCGCCTAGGCTGGCAGATTGGATGGAGGTCAACCTTCCTGAAGGATTCTCGGTGTTTGCATTTCCACGTTTTCATCAGAAAAGATTGCGAACATCCAACACCCTTGAACGGCTCAGTCAGGAAATCAAGCGGCGTACCAGGGTTGTGCGGGTCTTCCCCAATGAAGACGCGTGTCTGCGGCTTGTCTCAGCGCTGCTGATGGAGTTTAGTGAGGATTGGGAATTTGGCAAGATCTATTTGAATGTGGAGAACACTTAGGCTATTATTACAGGAAAGGTTCCGTGACTATTTTACAGAAAATCTGACACATAATCTAGGAGATTCGATCCAAATGAAAAAACTTATAAGAATAATTGAAATTGTTTGTACTCTAGTCTTGTTATTAAGCGTATTCGCTGGAGTAGTATTTGCTCAAAAGTCTATTGATGAAGGAAGTTCTAACAATGGCTATGCTCCGACATATATTGGAACTGCCAGAATAACGGCTAACTTAAATTTGTATTCGAGCGGTTATGCTATCTGCTCCAGCAGTGTATCACTCTATCCAGGCTATGATGCCAATTTGACCATGCGTTTGCAACGAAAAACTTCTTACGGCTCCTGGATCACTGTGACTAGTTGGTCTGGAAGTGGATCTGGATCTTCCGGAGTGAGTTTATCAAAGATTTATAGCAGTTTATCTAGCGGGACAACCTATCGGGTCTATAGTGTCGCATATGTATATCAGAATGGAAGTTACATCGAAGCTGTATCAGTTGCATCACAAGAAAGCACCTATTAGCTGAAGAAGAGCTGATAATGCTCCGGATTTTACGCTTAAAAGTAGAAAAATGGACCATACAATAAAGGCAAGGAATTTTACAATCTTACACTCTGAGTTGAAGAGGGCTCTCACCTCCCGTGGGATGTTGATTGCCTTCATTCTCGGTCTTGTGCTGCTCGGAGTGGGCATGAACATGGCCAACCGATATCCGGAGGAGAAGTCCTTTGTCGACCTGTGGTATCTGACCTACAATCACAGTTTCTATTTCCAGATGCTGCCGCTGATCGCCTGTTTTCCCTTCGCTGATTCACTGGCGAGCGACCGTAAACAAGGCTACCTGGAACGGCTAGTGGTCAGGGAACGTTACAAGAAAGTCCTAAGTACGAAATTATTTGCCAACGCGATAGCCGGCGCACTAGCCGCGGCAATCCCGCTGATTTTGCTTTATCTCTTCGCCACTCTCACTAACCACAATCCGCTCAACCACCCAGCGCTCAACACAGTCGACGGCCGTCCTTATGAAATGGCGGAATTGCTCAAGCTCTATCACACCATGCCCGATCTTTTCGTCCTGGTGGTAACTAGCGCGGTCTTTATTGGGGGCGGGATCTTTGCGACGCTTGGCATGGCAACAACTTTGCTGGTGAATCACCGCTTTGTCGCGCTCAGCCTACCCTTCCTTCTAGCCAGCCTGTTGCAATACTTTTCCAACAGGGCTAAGTTGCTTCCCTGGTATCTGGCGCCTTCCGAGGTCCTGCTCAAACCGAATTTCAGCCCCTCCCATGCTTTTGAAACCACCAATGAAATCCCCTATCTAGTCATCCTTCCTGCCGCTTTGTTGCTGATCTCGATTTCCCTGATTGTCTTCTTCGGCAAACGTCAACAAGTGCTTGAAAACACCCTTTTCCGTCAAAAGAAGGGTCATGGAAGAATTGACCTGGCAAAACTAATCCCGGCCCAACTGCAAAACTTCCCGATCAAGGAAAGTCGGTTACAGCGCGGCAGCAAATGGGGCAATTATTTCCGCACTCAACTGAACACCCACATCCGCCCCATACAAATCATTGTGATTGTGCTGTTCATGGTGGTACTTTCCGGCGTGATGTTAGGTTGGATGAAACTGCAGTTACCATCGGTCTTTGAGCCCGGATATAGCGACTCTCCGCCCAACACCTGGGACCTTTACTTCCGCACGATGGGCGACCCATGGGCGATGGCTCTGGTGACCGCCAACCTCTTCCTCTTCATGGTCAGCAACCTGCAACCGCAGACAGCCTTCGGACAACTTTCGATCAAACGCCTGGGTGCCCGCTGGCGCAGTTGGCTGGCGCATCTTGGCTTTCTGCTGCTGGCTGCCATCGGCTACAACCTGCTCATTTTTGTGGTTATCCACCTGACCGGGCGAGTCCTGGGGCTGCCATTCTCGACCCAATGGAGCGTGATGCGGGACAGTTTCGAACATATCAACCTGGTGGGCTTTCTGACTGACCCGCCTAATCACACGCTGGCGTTCGCGACCGTGTTCGGCATGTCCACAATCGGTTTCTTCTGCATGAGCCTTCTGGTGCTCTTGATTAACACGCTCACCCAGCGCAGGCTGATTGGCTACTTTATCGTTGAGATTTTGCTGGTTTCCAGCCTGCCGTTGGCTTCGATTTTCCTGAACGCTCCGCCAATCCTTCAATATGTGCCTATTATCCGCAACCTGGTGATGCGATTTTATCCTTTTGTTTTCCGAAATCGGGACCAAACCTTCACTTCCATTTACACCTGGCTTGTTTGGCTAGCGGTTCTGTTGCCGTTCACCTGGTTTGCCTACCGCAAACAGGATTACCTCAGTCACCCCGACTCCGATTAGAGGATTAACCTATGACCAACACGACTATTCTCACTGCCAGCAAAATCAGCAAGTCTTTCAAACAAAAGGAAGTATTACGCGACCTTAATTTCACCCTGCCCGAAAATGCGATTGTAGCCATTTGCGGCATAAACGGCAGCGGTAAATCAGTTTTTATGCGCATTCTGGCCGGCTTAGTCCTGCCGGATAGCGGAACTGTGACCATTTTTGGCACCAGGCTCGACCGTAGAACCGAATTCCCTGCTTCCACCGGCGTGCATTTTGATAATTCCGGCTTGCTGCTCACCGAGACCGCCAGAAACAATCTGCTGCTGCTGGCGATGGTCAGCAACACGGTGAGCAAAGAGCGGATTGATGAGGTTATTCGCCTGGTTGGTTTGGACCCGGCTGACAAGCGGCCGGTGCGAACTTACTCAACCGGGATGAGGCAGCGACTTGGCATCGCTCAAGCCCTTATGGAAGACCCGAAATTATTGATGTTGGATGAACCCACCACCGGGTTGGATTTTGACGGCCAGGATTGGTTCCATGACCTGATCCGTGAACTGCAGGGGCAGGGGAAAACCATCCTGATCACCAGCCACAGCAAAGAAGAAATCGCCAGTTTTTGTGACCAGGCCTACGTGATGGCAGGAGGTACGCTCAAACCACTCTGACCTTCTTTTCATAACCCGAAGAAAAAGTTGTTTCAGACAATCAATTTGTTCCATCTTATAAATCGGATGGAATGGGGAGGATCCCATAAAAAACAAACTATTCCTGTTTCTACTAATGAGCCTGATTTTGTGCGCCTGCCAGCGAGAGACCTATCACCCGACGGCAACCTCTGGCGCGCCGGAGGTTGCTGGGAACACTTCGCTGACTGCTCCCTCTGCCACGCCGGGGCTGGCGACGGACACCAACCCAGCCACGCCTCAGCCGGACTGGGGGACGCTTTATACCGAAGCGGATCCCGTGTCCGATCCGGAGAAGATCGTTGCCATCCTGCAGGACCTCTACGACCGCTTCATGGTGAAGCTGGACCGGTCGGGCTGGTATCGGTTCTATGCTGGCGAAGCGGATAAACGTGTGACATGGGTCCACATCAGCGCGCCGGAGTCCGGCCTGTTTGATGGCCTGCTTGAACTTTATGATTACCCTGAACTTTACGCACCGGGATTTATTTGGCCGACTGCTGTGGTGGGCCCCGACGGACAAATTGGTTTCACGCAAAAAACGGAGGCGATGGATGATTATTATTTTGTGGAACGAGAAGACGTTTTCTCTTTTTTGGATGATCTAGAACCCTCTCTGGATAATGTCGGTTATTTTGCGGGCAATGTTTACGGGGCTGGTCAATTCGGACATTTGCATTTACTGCGAGCGATCCGGGGAGTTCAAAATCCGGTGTACGATCATGGCCCTGCCCACAGTGAGAGCAGTTATGCAGGCTGGGTGGGGACCTATGAAGGCCGACCGGTGTTTGTGCTCAAAACGACCACCTTGTACTCAGGGGCATTGCCGGTGATGGAGTCAGGTGAACGTCTGGTCAGGGATGAGAGTTATACTTATTTTGATCTCCAAAACGGGGGTGCCATCGTCAATATATCCGATAACTATTACCAGAGTGGTAATGTTGATCTTGGTGAAGAAAATCAACCCACTTGGTTTAACTACAACCTGGTTGAATGGTTCGAGGCGCTGCCAGAACGCGATCAGGCGATCTATGATGAAGCCCTGCGGCGGCTGGACGAGTTCAATCGAAGTGAGATGCCCTAAGCATAACCCGTTTCATACATTTGGGAAAGCGAGCGAATGATTATGAAAAACAAACTCCTGTTTTTTCTCTTATTGAGCCTGACATTATGCGCCTGTCAGCGGGAGGCCTACCAACCGACAGCAACCCCTGGCGCACCGGACCCTGCCGTGAGTACCCAGCTGAGCGCGCCCTCTGCCACGCCGGGGTTGGCGGCGGACACCAACCCAGCCACGCCTCAGCCGGACTGGGAGACGCTTTACGCCGAAGCGGATCCTGTAACCGATCCGGAGGAGATCGTTGCCATCCTGCAAGACCTCTACGACCGCTTCATGGTGCAACTGGACCGGCCGGGCTGGTATCGGTTCTATGCTGGCGAAGCGGGTAAACGTGTGACATGGGTCCACATCAGCGAGCCGGAGTCCGGCCTGTTTGATGGCCTGCTTGAACTTTATGATTACCCTGAACTTTACGCCCCGGGGTATATTTGGCCAACGGTCGTGGTCGGCCCAGATGGGCAAATTGGTTTCACGCATCAGGCTGAGGCGATGGATGATTATTATTTTGTAGAACGACCAGACGTTTATTCCTTTTTGGATGACCTAGAACCCTCTCTGGATAATATCGGTTATTTTGCGGGCGATGTTGAGGGAGGGGGGCAATTTGGCCATTTGAAATTGCTAAGAACGATCCGGGAGGTCCAAAATCCGGTGCACGATCATGGCCCTGCCCACAGTGAGAGCAGTTATCTGGGTTGGGTGGAGACCTATGAAGGCCGACCGGTCTTCACGCTCAAGACGACCACGCTGTATTCTGGGGTATTGCCGGTGATGGAATCAGGTGAACGCCTGGCCCGGAAAGAGGTTTATACTTGTTTTGATCTGCAAAATGGGGGCGCCATCGCGACGAAGTCAAATTGGTGGTATCAGAGTGGGAATACGGATGAGGACGATTGGTGGATGGATAATTATCATGTGGTGGAAAGGTTTGACACTTTACCTGAACGCGAGCAGCAAATCTATGATGAGGCCCTGCGGCGACTAGACGAATTCAATCAAAGTGAGACGCCCTGATGGATGAGTTTAATTCTGGCATGTTGTGCATAACTGTTTCAGTGGGTGTTTGGCAAGCTAGTATTGGCTGCTGGTTTTACTCCATAAAGTACGATAGATATCACGAAATTGCGGCTCAATACGCTGACAAACATGTGGCAACATTACACGTTTCGATAACGTCAACTTTGAATGAAGATGATGTCGGTCTGAAAAATTCCGAATCTGGCGAGAACATAAAATACTTAGCCAAGTACGAATCGCTTACCCCTCAAAACTATATTGAGAGAGCATTCTTATATCGTTTTCAAAAACCAATTGTAGGTTTTATTAGGGATAAAATTTTCTGGAATCTTAGTGTTTGCATCTTGATTGGACTCTTCATAAAGTGGGGATTTATCGTTAGTGATAATAGCAAAATCCTGAATTACTCTCCGATATTGCTAAGCCTGGTGTTATCAATGACCTATGGTAGAGCGTACTTTCAGCTCTGTTTCCGAAATATCGATTTGCCGCTGTTGCATCTCCAACTTTACACCAAGGATAAGATCCAAAGGTCGATCTGGAAACGGCTGGCGTTTGTCCTGTTTTGTGGTTCGATCATGCTTGTATTCTTTGGCTTGAGTTTTTTTGCGTTGATACATATAGGTGGCATCATGATCTCCGCGCAAGACTTCTTTAGTCTCCTGGGAATTTACATGCTTGTCTTTTTGATCTACGAAATCTATAATGCAATTGCTTACTATTTATTTCAGCCCTATTCTACTGAGCTAACCATCAAACATCCAGTTTATATCGTGCTAAGTGTTGCTGAGACCTTGTTTAGCGTTCTGGTTTTATTTTCTAGATCAAATATGATTGAACTAATAAAACCCCTGGGCGTAACTTTGTTTATCTTAATTATTGGACTAATATTATTGAGCACAAAAGTTGATACTACCTTTAAACTTCGATTTTGAAAACGCTTTGCGAATGATATGCATGTAGATTGCAGCCGAAGGTCAACGCTTGTTAAGAGCAGATCAGTTTTATTGGATTTGAGAGGATTTTGAAAACACAAGATAATGCCGCAATAATAAACACAAGGCACAAAGAGAAGCTGTATCGTTGAGAACGTGGGGTGGACAAGATTTGGAGTTGACTGTAATTGGATCTACGTTATTAGGGTGGGGGTCAACCTCGTGTGGTGACCCTGAGCAAGCACCGGGGCTTGCCTTTACCCGGATATCTTAGCCTGAGGCATGGTGAATGCATCATCAGGAAAACAGCGAGAACAAGAGGACGAGGAGCCGGGTTGAATATAAAAACCAGGCCTACATTTTTCACAAAAGGAACCATCTCTGTCCAAATAACGTCTTAACTAAGATGGTCTATAATCGTTTTTTGAGTACTTCGATCGTGCCGGTCTCCTGACCGTGCACGGCAACTGACCTCCAGGTCTGTCACGACAGGTACTGCAATCTATAAATACACTTGGGATGATAGCATAATTTGCCCAGGAATATCGGAAACGGAAATCTTAGGTGGTTAAGAATGAAAAAGGGTCTATTCGCATGTATTCTGATAATTTTAGTAGCGTTACCATCTTGTTCGATGAATCAATCTCTGGACAGTGATTTGCCTGAAAACTCACCTATCGTGGAAAGTACGGAAACTAGTCTACTGACTTTTGATGCTCCCGCTGTTTCATTTGATGCGTTCGAAATTGACTATGACCCCGGTGTGTGGCAGGAAATAAAAAAACCGGAGTCCTATTCATATCTTGAATCCATTGAACTTCCCGGTTGTATTTTTCATACGTTATATGGTAGCGGAAAGGGACCCTACGGAGAAGAGTATTCCTTCGAAATTGATGGGCGGGAATTTGCGTATTACTTAAATACCCCTAATGATTCCGCCGCAAAAAAAAACCAACAAACAACACAAGAAATCTTGGTTTATTATAAAGACCCGGATCAAAATGGTGAGATTCTTTGGGGTTTCCAAGTTTATTCCGACAACAAGGATGTAGAACAATGTTTTGACCTTGTAAAAGAGCTTCTTCGAACACTCAGAAACAAGTGAGTTGATGACCTAAAAAACAAGTATGAAAATAAATATTACCCAAGCGATTTGATCATGAGATGATGAATATATTTATTTGGTATTCATCTTCTTAAAAACAGACGCGATAATATAGTTCAGTATTACTAACTTATATTGTTAAAACTAAGATGCCAGGCTTATCAGGGTACTAGTTTCTGGATTTATTTTTCAACACTTCAAACTTGCCGTTGTTCCGCTCATCATCGCGGTAATCGTATATCTATCCTTTTAGCTTAAATTCATCTAGGATAGGATTCGATCGTGCCGGTCTCCTGACCGTGCACGGCAACTGACCTCCAGGTCTTCCATTTAATTATTGCAGACGCTAGTAGGGGGGAATGGTGTTCCCCGCGGCCTGGCAGTTTTGCTGTGAGTGTCACCGCTCCGCCAGATCTTGATCCAATTGACAACTGTTGTAGTGAGGGAAAAACAGCCTGATTACGCAGTTGCACCGGTACTTCGTCTGACCCACAATTATCTTCTTTTATCTTTATTGTTCAATATGCCTGGAAACCCCAGAAACCCATGAGTGAGATTTTGCTGATTTTGCTTGACGTTTTCCTGCAATAACGACTATAATTGATCGGTTTAAGTGTCCGCCGCGTGGGCGGTGAAGCCCGCCTGCGGCGGGAGAGTTTTCTCAAAAAATCAAAAGAGGCAATTTGAAACTACCAGGATTAACCGAAGTCCACGTCCATCTGCGTGTGCCCGGAGGAGAACACAAAGAAGACTACCTCACAGGCACCCAGGCTGCCTTAGCCGGTGGTTTCACCCGACTTATGGCAATGCCAAACACCAACCCGCCTTTGGTGACCCTGAAGGAGTGGGATATCGCCCAGAAATTGGCCAACGACCAGAGTCTGTGCGATGTTTTTTTATACGCTGGTGGTTCCAGCGAACACCTTGACCAGCTGCCCCTTCTGGGTCAGGCCGCCCCAGCTCTCAAACTTTACCTCGATCAAACCTATGGCCCTCTGCGTGTGCAGGGGCTGGCAGCACTCGAGCAGATCTTTGCCACCTGGCCAAAAAACAAACCGCTTTGCTGCCACGCGGAGGAAGAATCCCTCGCTGCCATAATCGGGCTGGCGACGCTCTATCAACGCGGCGTCCATATCTGTCATGTCGCGCGCAAATCTGAAGTCGAGCTGATCGCCCGGGCAAAAGCCCAGGGCGTCAAGATCACTTGCGAGGTCACGCCCCATCACCTTTTCTTGAATCAAGAAGACGGCAAGCGGCTCGGATCATTAGGCGATATCCGCCCCGTTTTGCAGCCCCAGCAAGATGTCGACGCGCTCTGGC
>Ga0265293_10007193_pt1 | contig 17322 bp, 11 predicted proteins | sample Munlanlewell138R_FD_192505 | JGI IMG/M metagenome (GOLD analysis project Ga0265293, IMG submission 192505) | Leachate microbial communities from a municipal landfill in Southern Ontario, Canada - Leachate well 138R | ecosystem: Engineered > Solid waste > Landfill > Unclassified | place: Canada...
ATATGGTATTTGATATTACTCATATAGATAAAAAAATAGAAACCATGATCTGTGAAATAGAAACCGTTGAAGGTGTAGAAAGACTGGAACTTGTTGCAATGGAATGATAAATAGGGTGCCAAGGGGACGTTTCGGTTGACACCTTTTTAACGTCCCCTTGGCGGGGCAGCAGACACCTTTTTGATGACAAACGAAACGTCCCCTTGGCACCCTTGGCACCTTTAGTTTTTTATAAATTGATACATATAGTGAATAAATCTACCTCTTTCTAAATCTGCATCAGGTATAAATTCAACTTCAATATCCTTGTCGTCAAATATATTATAATATTTTGCCAAAGCTGTATAACCAATATCTTCCGCCTCTATCACCTCTTTATCTTTATAAGGCGATTGGAAGATGACGAAGTACTTAGCTAATTCCTTTTGTTTCATTGCATTTATAATCCACTTTGTTAATTCCATTTTAGAAATTTTTTCGTCCGGTTTAAAATAATCCCCCTCATCGATGATACCGGACTCCATTCCGGCTTCGATATACTTATAATAAGGATTGTCTTTTGAAATATCTTTAAAATAATCCTTATCGGATTCTTTGTAATACCTGTCTACATTATATGCCTTATTAGTCCAACCTATTTCCACTATCCACTTGAGCGCATCTTTACGTAATAAAGTTTCGTTCGGTTTAAAAAATTCATCCTCTACCTTCAATATCCCCATTTTGTCCATGAATAAAATATCTTTATCATATTCATAACCGTCTAGGTCCTTAAACTGAATCGGTTCTTTTCTCTCCTCTACAAACTCCTCCCCGGAAAAATCTAAAAACTTACCGGTTGCCCCATCAACATAACTAAAGCTAAAACTTTTTATTGAATATACGGGCAATAGCTCTTTTATAGGTAATTCTAAACCTTCTTTTTCATATTTATCTAAATCTTTCAACTGCACTAAATACTTTTCGATTCCTACCTCATCATAAAAAATCCGATGTACATCCTTGCTGCTCAATATGGATTTAGGTTTTTGTACTTCCACCTCATACCATCTATAATTTAAATTAGTGATTTCTTTTGTATCCGTATTTATATCCATTCTTACATAGTTATCTTCAAAAGGAATTTTGCCTATATACCTGGAACTTGATATGCTGACTCTGCTTTCATCCTTAACTGTATTTTGATCTATTTCTAATTGTAGCTGTTCTCTAACTCCCGGGAACATTTTTTGAATTTTTTCTTCTGCAAGGCTTGCACAGTCCGCGGCTATTTTTTTAAATTCCTCGGTATCTTCAGAACCTTTTGTCCTTACAATTGGCATATATTCATTTTTACTGTATGAAATTTCTAACACTTTGCCATCTTCGGCATCTACCGCTGCACTTACGTATTTGTCCCCTTCTTTAGAATACCAATACAATGTCCAAAACTTGCCTTTAATCCCGGCATAATAATTTATATAGCCGGTATTGTTCAATTTAATATCGTCTAAATCTACATTATCCTTGAGCACTTCCATAACTGCCCGTTCCGCTTTTTCTTTTGAAATAACGCCTTCCTCCGGTATTGTTTCTGCCCCGCCATTCAATGAAGACATTTCTTTCATCATCGCCCGGTCGTCACTACCGAGACCATATCCGCCGACAATATAACCCCAATTATATAACTCATCATGGGATAATAATTTCCCGGTAACGGCATCTATTTTATCACTTTCTTTCGGAGCATAGGTATATACCGGTGTTAAAATCATCTTTTCGCTATCTTCCGGATTATATTTATTTAACCTGACATACTTGAGGTTTAGCCTATCATCCTTTTCAAACAATTCCCTGGCTTTTTTCTCACCTAAAAGCTGTTTATTCCCCTCATAACTTGCTTCATCCCATTGCATTTCATAGGATACAACCCCTCCGTTTATGCCGGATACATTAACTATAAAATAGTTGTTTGGAAAAAACTCTTCTTTTAGTTTTCTGACAAACATAAAATAATAATTATCCGATGCCTGTACATCATTATATAAATAATACGGAATAAACGTAGGCGCTTTAACGGTAACCTCTTCTGTTTCTTTGAACTTTTCTTTTTCCAATGACTCTATAAAATCTATAGCAATTTTTTCGGCCTCATCCCGGAGAAGTGTTACAACCCCCCTATGGTCATCGCTATCCCGTCTGTTAATAGAAATTATTTCTCCGGTATCGGCAGCTATGGTAACAGAAATATATTTGTTTTCCCCTTCAAAATTTAAATTCCAAAATTGCTTCTGTTGTATATCCCTAGTATATAAATCGCTATATTGTAGTGTATAGTCCTCCCTTATGTTTAATCTCTCCCTGGCTAACTTTTCTACCTGTACTTTAGTTAAAATTGAAGACTTTGCTTGTCCATACCCAGGCGATGTTATTACTCCTAAAAACAGTGTCAATATAGTAGCAGCAATGATTATTCTCCTTAACATTTTAAACCCCCCGTGTTTTTTATTTTTAGTGTCCCATATATATGCCTATAATTTTAGACGCAAAGCAACTAAAAAAGTTTCACATATATCGGAAATTTATATAATGCACGGTCAATATTCCAAACCTAATCCCCCAGAACAAAATCTATCTCTCTCTGGGCTATATCTACCTTGTTCACTTTTACTTTTACAGCATCCCCTATCCTGTATATCTTTTTCCGCACCTCGCCTATCAATATATGCTTCTTACTATCGTAAATATAATAGTCATCAAATAAATAACTCAGGGGAATTAATCCTTCAATTGTATTATCTAATTCTACAAATATACCAAAAGAAGTGATTCCCGAAATAATCCCGTCATATTCTTCTCCGATTCTATCAGCCATATATTCAACCTTCTTCAGATCTTCCGTTTCTCTCTCCGCTTCTTCCGCTATTCGTTCCCTGGTTGAAGATTGCTCAGCAATATCGTGTACCACAGCTTTTAGACAGCTTATCCTCTTAGCGTCTAATTTTTTATTTATGGTTTCTTTTATAATACGATGTATCTCAAGGTCCGGATACCTTCTGATCGGCGCTGTAAAATGGCAATAATGCTTTGCGGCCAACCCGAAATGTCCCAAACTCTCCCCGGCATATCTGGCCTTTTTGAGAGATCTCAACATTAAGGTATTTATCAATCTTTCCTCCTTAGAGCCTTTTACTTTTTTAAGCAGATCTTGCAAAGCCTTAGGATGTATTTCGATGTTTATTCCTTTTAACCGATACCCGAAATTATAAATAAATTCGTTGAACTCTTCAAGTTTTTCTAAATCCGGATCCTCGTGGACCCTATATATGAAGGGGATATTCTGCCAATAGAAATGTTCCGCGATAGTTTCATTACAAACCAACATAAATTCCTCTATTATCTGGTCGGCAATACGTCTTTCATATTTTACAATATCGATGGGTTTGCCATTTTGATCTAAAATCACCCTAGCTTCCGGAAAATCAAAATTTATTGCTCCTCTATTTTCCCTGTGTTTTTTTAATATCAAACAGAGTTCCTCCATCATTTTAAATTCCTTCAATAGTTGTGAATATCTATTCTTTAAATCTTTATCTTCATTTTCTAAAATATCTGAAACATCCTCATATATCATTCTTTCATTCACATTGATAACACTTTCCACAATTTCATGATTTATAACTCTACCCCTATTGTTTATTTCCATAAACACGGATAAGGCTAATCTATCTACTTTCGGATTGAGGCTGCAAATCCCATTTGATAATTTGCCGGGCAGCATGGGTATAACCCTATCTACTAAATATGTGCTGTTTCCCCTTCCCAACGCCTCTCTATCCAGGGCTGTTCCTTCCTTAACATAATGGGTTACATCCGCAATATGTACTCCCAATTTATAATTTCCGTTTGATAATCTTCCTATAGATATTGCATCATCTAAATCCTTAGCATCCGCCCCATCTATGGTTACAATGGTTAGATCCCTTAAATCTTTTCTACCCGTTTTCTCCTTTTCACTAACTTCATTTGGAATTTTTTTAATCTCCATCTCTACTTTTTTAGGAAAATCAGGAGTCAGGCCATACTTTCTCATTATAGAGAGAATATCCACACCTATATCGTCCTTATGCCCTATTATCTCTATAATTTTGCCTTCCGGGTTTCTTCTGGTTTTCGGCCATTTTATAATTTCACAAACTACCTTATCTCCTTCTTTAGCCCTATTTATATCATCCTTATGTATGAAAATATCAACATTTATTTTAGGATCATCAGGGATTACAAAACCAAAATTTTTACTGCTTTCATATACGCCTATAACTTTGACATTAGCTCTCTCTAATATTCTGATTATTTCTCCCTCGGTTTTTTTCCATACTTCACCGTTTGCCACATCTTTTCTCGCTATTACTTTATCATTATTCATAGCGCCATTTATTAAATTAGCGGGAATAAATACGTCGGATACTTCCGGTTTATCCGAAACTACAAATCCATAACCTTTTTGATGCATTTGTAATCTCCCCACAATTAATCCCATACGTTCCGGGACACCGTATCTCTTTTTTCTGGTTTCGATGATCAAACCCTCTCTAACCATATCATCCAATAAATCGGAAAAAAAATTACCTTGACTCCTATCTATCCCAAAAATATCCATGAGCTCTTCTTCCAACATCGGATTATAAGCTTTTTTATACATAAATTCTAAAAGTTTTTCTTTAATTGTCAATAAAATTCCTCCTTCTTTTTAAATATTATTTCCCGATTTCAATATACCATTACTCATTTAAGTAAAAAAGGCCCTCAATCTTTTGGATCAAGAGCTGGTGTTTTGCATTATTTTAAAGGGGCCCCCCTTTTTATTTTATTTTCTATTGAATTGCAACCAAGGCAATCGCAATGGCTACAAATAAAAATGCGGTTATTTTTGTAACCTTGCTCAATAAAGCATCAAAACCCCTATTTTGTTTGGCCCATAACTGTGCACCGCCCCCGGAAATTGCACCGGAAAGCCCCTCGCCCTTGCCTGATTGAAATAATACGCTTCCTATGAGTACAATACATACTATGACCTGAATAACCATCAAAAATATCCTCAATTGTTACACCTCCTGTAACGATAATTAACATTCATATTGTAACATAGCGAACTAATAAAATCAATCAAACTTCCGCTGAAAAAATGCAGGAAAATAGATTTTTCTCCATATTGAAGAGAAAAAGCAATATTTTCTTAATCAGAGAATATTGCTTTTGACCTATTAATAACATAATATTTAATATTACTATTTGCCTGAACATTATTTAACTAATAAAGAAACTAAATTGAATGCGTTCATTACCGGTAACATTATTACTGAAACTGTAGCCATCATTTTAATCATGATATCCTGGTTAGGGCCGACAACATCCTTGTACCCGTCACCAACGGTATCGCCTATAATACCGGCATTATGGATTTCATTGAAACGTTCCTCGCCATGTTTCCTTACTAAATCATCCTCTAAAGATTTAATATATTTTTTCGCATTATCCCATGCACCACCACTGTTCGCTGTTGAAGTTGCCATTACCGCAGCATCCAAGATTGTTCCGAGTAAAAATCCGCCTACAAACAGAGGTCCAAAGATAAAGCCGCCTATAACAGGAGACAATAGGGAAACAAGTGCAGGTTTTTTCATCTCTGCAATAGCACTCTTCGTACAGATATCAATACAACGATTGGAATCCGGTTTTGCTTCTCCGGATAAAATCAGTGGATTTTCACGCATCTGTCTGCGCACTTCCTCCACCATCTGCTCGGCATTGCGGCACACCGCATTGAGCATTTCTCCCGAAAGCCAATGCATTATACCCACACCTATAAATGCCCCGCCTAAAGCAAAGTAGTTCATTATATCAAGTACACCGCCGCTTTCTCCGATATTTGCAAAGGACATCATCATAGCCAGCGCCGCAAGTACACCGGAACCGATTGCAAAACCCTTTCCGACAGCTGCCGTGGTATTTCCGAGGGAGTCCAAACTATCGGTGATATTGCGCACTTTTTTATCCAATTGAGCCATTTCCGCAATACCGCCCGCATTATCGGAAATCGGGCCGTAAGTGTCTACCGTAACTGTTGCTACAACAAAAGAAAGCATACCTACCGCCGAGATAGCCGAACCATACAACCCCGAAAAGAAACTTGAAATAATAATGGCGCCTCCCATAATAGCGCAGGCAGGCAGACAACTGCGCCAACCCGTGCTTGTCCCTCCGATGATGACCAAAGCCGGACCTTCCTCAGCCAAATGAGCAACATTTCTTGTCTCTTTATACTGCTCGCTTGTATAACGCTCAGCTACTATGCCCAGCAAAATCCCCGCAATAATTCCGGTTATGGCACTCAGCCAAGGAGATATCCAGCCAAACCGAAAATCAACACCTGTATAATCCTGACCACTAAAGAAAAAATAACTCAATACTAAAGTAGCACCGGCAATAATTGCCGCAGAACTCCATAGAGAGATATTTAGTTCCCTACCGAGTTCATTGCTTGGTTTTCTAAAAAGCACATAAACAATACCTAAAATACAAGAAAGAAGACCTACGCCGACAAATGCAAGAGGATATTGCATCATACGAACCATAAGCTCCGTACTGACAGGAGCCGGAGAATTGATAGCCGCGGTATGAATCGTTGTCGGCAAAACTGCAGATGCCACTATCGCGTTAATGGTACTTTCCAAAAGGTCCGAACCCATACCGGCCACATCACCAACATTATCACCTACACAGTCTGCGATGACCGCCGGGTTACGCGGGTCATCTTCCGGAAGTCCTAATTCGGTTTTACCTACAAGATCGGCTCCCATATCTGCTCCCTTGGTGAAAATTCCACCACCAAGTCGATTAAACACTGCAATCGAAGAACAACCTAAAGAATAACATGCCAACACTTGAGGGAATAATACAAATTTCAGACCGGCCCAACTGGTCATTTCAACCAAATTTTCCGGATTGGCATACTGAAACAGCATACCCACAACCAAATACACCAGCAACAAACCAAACATGGCAAATCCGCCAACCGACAAGCCCATTACAGAACCGCCGCGAAAAGCAACATTCAATGCCTTTCCCAAAGCCGACGGATCATTCCTTTCCACACCGAGACGAGCCTCATTAGTGACACGTTCATTGTATATAACTGCAGCCTTCATACCAACTAAACCGGCAAAGGCACTCATAGCCGCACCAACCAGAAACGCTATTCCTGCCCAAGGAGTAAAAAAGATGCCAAATAACACTGCTATCCCGATTATAACCGGGATACTGATTGAAAATTGTCTTTTTAAAAATGCAATTGCACCTTCTCTGATCGATTTTGCGATATCTTGCATCGTCGGGGTACCATGCGCCATTTTAGTTCCTTTACTAAAGTTATAATACGCAAATATTAGAGAGAGGATAGACCCCAATCCCACAAGATAAATCATGATAGATAACATAATCAAACCCCCAATTTCAACAATATTTTTTTCCTCAACTAATAATATAGTATAACAGCAACGTAAGTAGAAAGCAATAGTAGCTTTGTTATCTTTTTAAATTATAAAATACCTTTTCTCCTAAATACTGCGCGGCAGGACCGAGCATATCCTCAATTCTCAATAATTGATTATATTTTGCAACACGATCCGTACGGGCAGGTGCCCCTGTTTTAATCTGACCGGCATTTAATGCTACGGCAATATCTGCAATCGTAGAATCCTCGCTCTCTCCGGAACGATGAGATATTACTGCCGTATAGCCGGCCTTTTTCGCCATTTCAACAGCATCCAGCGTTTCAGTTATTGTACCGATTTGATTTAATTTTATTAATATAGAATTAGAAACTCCCTCCCGGATACCCCTTTCTAATCTCTCGGTATTTGTTACAAACAGATCGTCACCAACTATTTGAATTTGTCCGCCCAATCTTTCTGTCATTAAATACCAGCCATCCCAATCATCCTCACCTAATCCGTCTTCAATGGAAATTATGGGGTATCTATCAATCAACTCTTCATAAAAATCAACCATCTCTTTTGCTGTTTTTATGACACCTTCACCGGATAATTTATATATTTTTTTGTTTTCATCATATAATTCCGTTGCAGCTACATCCAGAGCTAATTTTACCTCTTTTCTTGGTTTATACCCCGCATTTTCAATAGATTCGACTATGATCCGCAAAGCCTCTTCATTTGAAGCCAAATCAGGTGCAAATCCTCCTTCATCGCCTATACCGGTTGCTAAACCTTTTGCTTTAAGGACTGATTTTAAATTATGATAAATTTCAACACACATCCTTAAACCATGGGAAAAACTTACAGCCCCCACGGGCATAATCATAAATTCCTGAATATCCAGATTATTATCCGCATGAGCCCCACCATTTAGAATATTCATCATCGGTACCGGTAATTGTTTTGCATTTATCCCGCCCAAATATTGAAATAACGGCAATTCCAAGGCATATGCCGCTGCTTTTGCGACAGAAATGGATACCCCTAAAATTGCATTTGCACCAAGTTTTTTCTTATTTGGTGTACCATCCAAATCAATCATAATTTTGTCCATTAAAAGTTGGTCTATCGCATCCAACCCGATTATTTCCGGTGCGATAATCTCATTAACATTTTCAACAGCTTTTTGTACCCCCCTGCCTAAGTATCTTCCTTTATCGCCATCCCTGAGTTCCACAGCCTCAAAGGCACCTGTGGAAGCCCCCGAAGGGACTATTGCACTTCCCGATGCACCACCCTCCAAATACACTTCAACTTCAACTGTTGGATTCCCTCTTGAATCCAACACCTCTCTGGCATAAACATCACTTATAATTGTCATATTTTTTTCTCCTCTACTCTTGAATTAAACTGTTCCCGGTCATTTCCCTTGGTTTTTCCAGTCCTAATAATTGTAATAATGTAGGTGCTATATCTGCTAACCTGCCACATCGATTTAATTTAACATCACCCGCCCCTATCAAAATTAAAGGCACGGGATTAGCCGTGTGACAAGTAACAGGAGTACCGTTTTGTTCATCTACCATATACTCGGAATTTCCATGGTCCGATGTAATTATAGCACTCCCACCCTTTGCTAAAATTTTATTTATAACCCTGCCAATACATTCATCTATAGTTTCCAATGCCCTTACTACCGCATCCAGATTTCCCGTATGGCCTACCATATCCGGATTTGCATAGTTTACAATAATTAAATCATATATACCTTCATCTATCTTCTCCAACAACTCCTCCGTAAGCCGTATAGCGCTCATCTCCGGTTGTAGGTCATATGTTGCAACTTTGGGCGAAGGGATGAGAACCCTGTCTTCATTCGGGTTCGGCGTTTCTATGCCTCCATTGAAAAAAAAGGTTACATGGGCATATTTCTCTGTTTCGGCAATTCGCAATTGATTGAGCCCCTTTTTACTGATATATTCCCCCAGAGTGTTCTCCAATCTGCTCGGTTCATAAGCCACTTTAACATTATCAATGGTTTTGTCATAAACAGTCATAGTGACAAAATGTAGCGGAAAATAGCCGGGTTTTCTTTCAAAATAATTAAAATTGATATCAACTAATGCCCTTGTTAACTGTCTGGCACGATCCGGCCTAAAATTAAAAAATATTATCCCATCCCCTGCTTCAATTTTATCAGAACCTTCCCCGGGATTCGATACCACGGTAGGTAGTACAAACTCATCACTTTCACCCAACATATATGCAATATCTACAGCATTTATAGCACTTTCTGCGATTCTTCCCTCGCCCAATACCATAGCATCATAGACCAACTTCGTTCTGTCCCATCTCTTATCCCTGTCCATTGCATAGTACCTACCGGAAACTGTTGCTATTCTCCCTATACCTATTTCTTTAATTTTTCCCTCTAACGCATTAAGAAAACCTCCGGCACTCTTGGGCGGAGTATCCCTGCCATCCAAAAAACAATGTATGTAGGCCTTATCTAATCCCCCCTGTTCGGCTAATTTTATCAGTGCAAATAAATGTTTAATATGGCTATGCACACCGCCGTCGGAAACTAAACCCATCAGGTGTAATTTTTTATCATTGTTTTTTACATAAGAAATTACTTCTATAAATTCGGGATTTTTATAAAAATTACCTGATTCAATCTCTTTAGTGATACGGGTGAGTTCCTGATATACGATTCTACCGGCACCTATATTTAAATGGCCCACTTCGGAATTCCCCATTTGGCCTTCCGGCAAACCCACATCTTCCCCGCTCGCTAAAATTTGAGTATTAGGATTGTTTTCTAAGAAATTTTTATAGTTTGGAAGATCAGCAATTTTTACTGCATTTCCAAATTTACTCTCCCTTATTCCAAAACCATCTATAATAATAAGCGCGACCGATTTTTTCATCTCTATCTTCCTTCCTAAAAATTAACAATTTCCAAAAACTCCTCCGCTTTCAAACTGGCGCCACCTACCAAAGCGCCGTCGATGTCCGCTTCATTCATAATTTCCGTTGCATTAGACGGTTTAACACTTCCCCCGTATTGAATTCTAACCTCTTCAGAAATCTCCGAACCATATTTGTTTTGCAGCAGAGAACGAATATAAGCTATCACCTCGTTTGCATCCCGGGATGAAGCTGTTTTACCCGTGCCTATGGCCCATATCGGTTCATATGCAATCACTACATCTATAATTTCATCCCTGCCGACACCTTCAAGAGCAACCAGAGTTTGTCTTTTAACAATGTCAAATGTTTTATTTTTCTCCCTCTCATTTAATGTTTCCCCAACACATATTATTGGTTTTAGGCCTTTTTCAATAGCTTTGATCACCTTTTTATTAACAATTTCATCTGTTTCATTAAAATACCGCCTTCTTTCAGAATGGCCAATTATCACATAATCTACTCCTAAATCTTTCAACATACTTGCCGATATTTCTCCTGTGAAGGCCCCTTCCTCTTCCCAATGCATATTTTGGGCTCCAAGTTTCACTTTAGTTCCATCAATAGCCTTTTTAACTTCACTTATAACAGTAAATGGACAACATATAACTATTTCAACATCGGTCTTACTTGCCTCATCCTTTATATCATTTGTAAATTTTAATGCTTCATTCATTGTCTTATGCATTTTCCAATTACCAGCAATAATGGGTTTACGCATATTTTACACCTCATTTTATTCGTTTTCCAGTGCATCTATCCCCGGCAATGTCTTACCTTCTAATAATTCTAAGGATGCCCCACCCCCTGTGGAGACATGGGTCATTTTGTCCGCAAAACCAAATTTTTCTACGGCAGCAGCGCTATCCCCGCCGCCAACAATTGTAATAGCCTCGCTGTTCGCCATAGATCGTGCAATTTCCCTAGTTCCTTCGGCAAATACCGGCATTTCAAACACACCCATAGGTCCATTCCAGACTATAGTCTTTGCCTCATCTATCTTTTTAACAAATAATTCTATTGTTTTTTCTCCAATGTCCATTCCCATCATTGTCTTTGGAATACTATCAACATCTACAGTCCAATATTCCGTATCCTGAGCAAATTTTTTTGCCACAACCGTATCAATAGGTAATAAAAATTCTATATTTTTCTTTTTGGCCTTTTTAATCAAACTACCCGCTAAACTTATTTTATCTTCTTCTAAAAGAGATTGTCCCACTTCACGGCCCTCAGACTTTAGAAATGTATATGCCATACCTCCCCCTATTATTAAAATATCGACTTTGTCTATTAAATTTTCAATAACACTGATTTTATCCGAAACTTTGGCTCCCCCTAAAATTGCAATAAAGGGCCTTTCGGGGGCTTCCAACGCCCTTCCCATAATTCTTAACTCTTTTTCTATCAGATATCCCATGGCCGAAGGTAAAAATGTCGCTATTCCGACATTCGAAGAATGTGCCCTATGGGCAGTTCCAAATGCATCATTAACATATATATCGCCCAATGATGCAAGTTCTTTTGAAAAGGTTTCATCATTTTTTTCTTCTTCTTTGCGAAAACGCATATTTTGAAGAAGTAAAATATCTCCCTGTCTTAGTTCCCCTGCCAAACTTTTAGTGATCTCACCGATCACCAGGTCATCGTCTGCGAATTTTACCTCTTTTCCGATTAACTCTGCAATTCGTTTTGCCACAGGTCTCAGTGAATATTCGGGCCTCGGCTCTCCTTTCGGTCTACCTAAATGAGACATTAAAATCACAGCGCCCCCATTATTTAATATATATTCTATAGTCGGCATAGCAGATCTAATCCTTATGTCATCGGTAATATTGCCCTTTTCATCTATTGGAACATTAAAATCACATCTTACCAATACTTTTTTACCCTTAACCTTTAACTCCCCTATTGTTTTTTTGTTGAATATTCCCATATAGTACCTCCTCGTTAAACCGTTGCTAAGCTATTGTTAAACTATCCTTTGGCCATTATTAAACCATCGTTATAATAATTAGTATGTATTATTGATTCATAAGTATACATTGCTATCCCCTATATGTTACCATATTCTTGTATATAATTAAATCCTTTTTATAGCCTGAGTATAGCGGAAACCAGGAGTTAAAGATTTCCGTCTTGCAACAATTCACATGGCCCATCACATAAAAAGATAATGAGCACCGATTTTATTACAAAATTTCTCACGAAATCGACATAAAAATTGCTAAAACTCAAGGTAGAGTTTTAGCAATTTTTGTTTTTTGTTATATTGTAAGTATCTTATAGATATCCTGCTGCTTTGATTGCTTCAGTTGCAGCTTCTATCTTTTCCTCGTTCACCAATACTACGGGTCCGGTACAACCCATTCCGCTCTCAGCATAGATACCTACTTTCCAAACTGCTACAACAGCATCTTCCAGGTCTAAAACATCTATACCAGGAATTTCGCCGGTTACAATTTCCGCAGGAGGTGTTTCTACCTTCTCTTCCTCTTTGGGCTTTTCGGCATGCATTAGACCGTCTAAAATAGCGTCTAATCCGGCTTTTTTAGCCGCTGCGAATTCTGCCTTTGCAATTCCTTTTACATTACCTATCGCAAGTTCACCTGCAAATTGCAACGCGCCTGCAGCAACCGGTGCACCGGATGCTCTGGATAAAATCAATATTGTTCTATCATAATCTTCGCCTATACCGGGACCATAACCAAATCCTGCCGCTTCATAACTTCCGCCGGTAGCATAAGAAGAAAATACTTTCATCAAAATATTTCCGGTAAGTGTGTCCTGAACCATTACATCAGGCGTTCCTGTCAGGAGGTCATTGCCTCTCATTACAACACCGCCGTCCGCCCTCATGGATTCTGCAAAGTTTATTTCATACCCGTTTTCGCTAAGTTGTCTCAAGGACCTTTCTACAGTCCTTACACCATCAACATTTAAAAGTCCTACCGTAGGATTTTCAATACCGATTGCCTTAGCCGTAATTATACCGTATATCGCATTTTTAACCATGGCTGCTGCCCTGTGGGGAACCGATGTTCCTGTAGTAGTGGCCAAAATCATCTCTTTACCCATAGCGGGAGTAATGACCCTACCTACAGTTGATACCCCTATAGGGAAAGTATAATGCATTGTAACACAAGCATCTATATACCCGCTATCCAGAAGTTCTTCCATCTTTTTATGGACGCCTTCTTCACCTTCGGCTTCCGCTATTTCAAGATCCGTATCTACCTTAGGTCCTATTAAAACAATTTCATATCCTTTTGCAACCTTAGATGCCATTTCGGCACCTCTGACTAAATTTTCTACACCATGCTCATTACCCTCAGTAGTAATACCTACCTTAACTTTTTTACCAAATTCGCCTGTTTCTATACCGTCTGCTATGTCATTCAATATTTTGCCTACCATATCTCTAACAACTTTGTTGCTTTCACCCATTTATGTTCACCCCCTTATTCTTCCGATAAGTGCGATGCAAAGCCTCTTATTGCTTCAGCTATCATGGATTTTATTTCTTCTTCGGAAACTCCAACGGCTTCTGCTTCACCTTCACCGGTGTTCTCTTCCATAATTATGGATACACCGTCAAATAGGTTTGTCATTCTACCAAGGAATAAGCTTCCTTTTCCTATAATCATAGCTCTCTTTATTTTCTTTTCTTTAAGGTCTTCTATGGCAAATCCCATATATGGAACCCCTGACGGTATGTGTCCTTGTGTAGGAGCCCAGCCCGGCATTCCGTATTCATCGGCAAAAGTAGCTACTTGTGCTCTTTCTAAATCTCCTTTTTTAACTCCTAATGCTGCGATCATCTTATAGTTAGCTTCCGGAACGTCTCCTGCTCCGGCAGGTTTTGTAATGTCCGGATTCTGCATTTCAGCCGAATACCTATTTATATCGGTTATTTTGAGTCCGCCTCTTTCCAATGGATCAGTAACTAAAGATGAAATAACTGCCTGTGGAGAGGAGCCTGTTCCCACTGTATGCTTACCTACCAAATCGGATCTGAGAATAGGGCTTGCGCCGTCATCATCACCAATTAATAAAGCAAATCCGGCTACAACATCTTCTAATATAGGTATATCTTGCCTCACGTGGTCTTTACCGTTCATTCCAAGCTTTGCAGTTGCACCGCCTGCTACGATAACTACATTGTTATATGTACCGGAACGTACTAATGCGGCAGCTTCAATTAAAGCATGAACAGGAGCGGCACAGAAACCTCTGGTATCGGAACCTGAAGCATTTACTGCCCCTACTTGTTCCGCTATAGATTTTGCAAAGTTTCCTCCGCCCCTCTGGTTCATATCTCCGCAGGCCTCTTCGGAACACTCTATAACATAATCAACTATAGCAGGGTCAATGTCATTTTTGATTAAAAGTTGCAAGAAGGCCAACATAGCCGAAGCTTTAGATGCCAAATTCTCAAGCATTACGTGAGCACTCAAGTTAACGTCTATAGCATGAGCTCTTTTAACACAGCCTACAATTTCATTATCATGATATAGCGCTTCCGCACCTTGTTCCTCAATAAATTTACTTATATTGTCGGCATCTTCTCCATCCTTTAGCCTGCCTGCCATTTCTTCGGTTACTAAAGGATATGCACTGATTTTGTCTTTTACCGAAGCTGTAAAATCTTTGTTCAGCGAAACCAAATCAAAAGAGTCTACTATCTTCATAAATGCAATAAATTCGTCCTGTGGCGTGATCTCTCCAAGTTTACCGTCTCTTTCCGCACCTTCTACTTTTTTGTCATACCATGGGAATTCATAATTTTTAAGGTCTTCGGGAGCAATTGATCCAATATAAACCTGATTAGGAGGATAAGCCACAACATCCTCATAACTGCGTAAACTCTCCGGAACTTTCTTTAGGTATTCAGACTCCGGATTTACTACCATTTCGGTTGTTTGTGTAGTACCATTATAAAAGACCATGTCCGGTGTATGTACAAGGACATACCCGGCAGCTTTTGCTACAGCATACGACATAAACGACACCTCCAAGAAATTTTTTTATCCTAATATACTATATACTTGTGTACCTATATATATACACCTATACCTGCATTTTAAACATCTATTTAAATATATGCCTATATATTTAAATAGATGGGTGTTAACACCCATCTATTATTCAATTAGTGCTCTTTATCCTATTAGATGTAATGAAACCTTAAAATGCTTCAAACACCTCTTGTCCATCAACTTCTGACGATAGGGCTACTAATGCTTTTTCTACAAGTTTTCTTCTCAATGCTTTTTCTTCAACAGGGTCTAGATTTGGATTTCCTAGTGGATGTGGAATAGCAATTGTAGGTACTATTCTGTTAGCTCCAACTGTCAATGAGATAGGCACAATTGTACACATATGTACTACAGGAATGCCGGCTCTTTCAACTTCTTTTACTAGTGTTGCACCGCAACGTGTACAGGTACCTCATGTTGAAGTAACTATAACTGCATCAACACCATCGGCCACTAATTCTTTTGAGAAAGCTTCAGCATATTTCTTAGCACTTGCAACAGCTGTACCATTTCCAACCGTAGCGTAGTAAATATTATGCAATGATCCAATTTTGCCCTCTTTTTCTAAGTCTCTTAATACGTCTACCGGAAGTACTCTGTTAGGATCTGCATTGGCATATACCGGGTCATATCCACCATGGGCGGTCTCATGGGTAGCTTCTGATAATGCATCAAATCCGGAAATATCATATCTTCCATATTTGGATGCACTTGAGGATTCGATTCTATCCGGGTTGCCCTTAGGAACAATACCTCCGGATGTTACCAAACCAATCTTTGCTTTGGTTATATCTTTTATGGCCACATTTGGGAATACTCTGTCAAAAGCAGGCATTGGATATTCGGTTACAAAATCTTCGCCTTTTAGCTTTTTGATAAGCATATCAACTGCTCTCTTGGAGCCTCTTTCTTCGGCAAAGTAGTTTACCCTAATACCTCTTTCCATATAATTGTCTTCTTCAGGTGTTCCTATTTCCTCACCTTTTAACAATTTAAGAGCAAGTGATGTGAGTGCAGGTATAGCTTGCCCCATGGTAGCAGCAGAGTTACCGGTTTTTACGATATATACGTCAGATTTGTACATATCTGCACCCGGATTTTCCTCATACATAGCTGTTACAGCAGGAATACCTAACTTTTCACTTACGGCTTTTGTAACTGCACCGGCAGCAACTCCGTATCTACCGGCATTAAATGCAGGACCTGCTATGAAAAGATCAGGATTATATTTTTCAACCATTTCAAGCACTGCAGCTTCGGCTTCTTCCAAATTTTCGTTGAAATAAGTATCACCACAAATGACGGTTGCTATAATCTCAGCGTCATCTTTTAATGCTGCATTTATACCTAGACCGGGACCTACTACTCCTTCCCTTACTTCAGGCTTATGATCAGCTTTTTCTTCTCCACCGATTCCAGCGAAAAATTGATTTATATAATGAACAACTTTTTTCTTGCTCATGTTTTCCCCCCTCTCTCATTTTTAACGGGAATTTATTTAATCAATAATAATAATTTTTAGGAATTATTATCCTCTTACTTCATTCATTGCTGCAACGATTTCATCAACATCAAGTACCATTTCCATCATACCGATTTGATCATCATAAACATCTTCATCTACTGCTTCTTTAAATTGTGGTTCTACTGCATGATACGCTGTTAGTCCTAACTGGACTCCTGCTAATGGGCCTGCAAAGGTTGGGTCACCTGTTGTAACGGTGTCTCCCATTAATTTTGCGGATTGGGCTTCTGCTCCTCCCAAGATTACTACTATATCTTCCGCCGGATATTTTTCAGCAATATCCTTTACCCTTTGTTGATTTTCAAGGTCCATA
>Ga0265293_10007194_pt1 | contig 17319 bp, 20 predicted proteins | sample Munlanlewell138R_FD_192505 | JGI IMG/M metagenome (GOLD analysis project Ga0265293, IMG submission 192505) | Leachate microbial communities from a municipal landfill in Southern Ontario, Canada - Leachate well 138R | ecosystem: Engineered > Solid waste > Landfill > Unclassified | place: Canada...
AAATGCGAACTAGAAGGGAATTTTAAATATGGCTAGACGACACCGATTAAATAGAATAAGAAAACTTTCGGTAATGGATGATTATACTCCTTTACCACATCAGAAAGCATTTCATCAATCAGATGCTAAATATCGAGCTATGGTGTCTGGAGTCGGGGCAGGAAAAACTTTGATGGGTTCAAAGGAAGTTATAAAATGGACTCAGCTTTATCCTGGTAGTTTATTTGTTATAGGTCGTCTGACTGCAAAGGCATTAAGAGAAACCACACAAAAGAGATTCTTTGAGATTTGTCCTAATTATTTAATTGATGACTTTAATAAAACTGAGGCTAAATTATGGTTAAAAACTCCAAAGTCTGGAGTATACTCAGAAATATTATTTATGCACTTAGACGAGCCGGGACCTTTAGGTTCTTTGGATATTTCAGGATTTTGGATTGATGAAGCACATGAGCCTGATGGGGAAGAGGTACCTGTTACTACATTTCAAATGTTAATGGCTAGATTGAGGCATGAAGTTGGACCTCACAGAGGCTTTATTACATCAAACTCTGGGGGTAAAGACTGGATATGGAATTACTTTTTTGACCCTAAAAAAATAGCCAGGGATAAAGAATTATTAAGACGATATGTTGACGGAGAAATAGCTGTTAAGCCTGCTACATTTTGGTCTGTAAATGTTCCGACTTCGGCTAATCCGTTTTTACCGGAAGGATATGTGGAACAACTTAAAGCCAATAACCCCGAGCATTGGGTCAAAAGATTTTTAGACGGAAGCTTTGATGTATTTGAGGGGCAAATATTTCCCGAATTTGATGATAGCGAATTTAGTTATGAGCTTCCAGTATTAGAACGTCATACTTACCGAGACCATGAAGTTGAAATATCTCCATTTTGGAGAAAGGAAAGGGGATTTGACTTTGGAGTTACTGCGCCTACTGCTACGATATATGGTGCTGTGGCAGAAATAGATGGAGTGGAGCATTTATTTATATATGATGAGTATTATCAAGCTAATGCGGAAATAGAATTAGTTGCTAAAGATATTAAACAAAAGGGATTTGATTATGTATATGCAGACCCTTCCACACAATATAAAGGAGCTGACAAGCGTACTCCTGCTGATTTATATATGAGTGAAGGTATTGTATTATTACCTAGTACAAATAATGAAGACACATTTTTTACATTACTGCACCGGTACTTAAGACAAAATACTATTCATATTAATAAAGATAGATGTCCTAATTTAATAAATGAGATAAAATCAGCTGCATGGGATTCTTCCACAGTTAAGGGGACAGTTGGAAGAGAAAAACCTCGAAAGGATTTAGCTCATCCTGACCATGCTCGAGATGCTTTAAAATATTTAATGTTAGGTCTTGGGGCATTTGAAGGTCAAAATGCTCTTAATCCTGTAACCCCCGGTAATCCTGTGGAAACTAGACAAGGTCAAGATTTTAATGACCATCCTTCATATTATGAGGATGAAGACAATGATTGCTGGGAGGATTTAATGAAAGGAAATGAATATTATGGAATTATTTGATATTTTGCTTGCTTTGCTATTGCTTTCATTTTGGATATGTTGTATAATAATGTATATAAAGGTGAATCAATTAATTATGTTAATTAGTTTTAATATAATGGAACCTAAAAGCTCGTATCCTAAATTAAAAGAAAAGAAATTAAAATATAATCCTGCTAATTTATTTAATCCATACCTTTATAAAAATGAAAGTGATTTAGACCCTGTGGTACCTGGGATAAGTAAAATTAAATCAGAAAAATTAAAGAAAACTGAATACTAAGGGGGGAGAAATTAATGGCGGATGAACTAAACACTGGTTTTGAATTTGAATATGAAGAAGATAATCAAGGGGAAGATAAAGAAGCTTTAGCGGAACAAATAACTATGAATTTTAAAGAAGCTTTTGAGCATAAAACTGCTCTTGGACTAATGGAGGATTGGGCTACATTTGAAGATTATTGGGCAGGTAGAGTTAATGAAACTGGAGGGGAAGACCATCCTGCTTCTAATACAAATATAGTACATCCTATAATTGAGTCACAAGTTGCGGATTTAGTTGACCAACCTTTAGATATATTATTAAAAGGATTGGAGCCATCTGACCAAAGGTATGCTAAAAATACTCAAGCATTAATTGACTGGGTATGGAAAAAAAATAATCCTGAGCTTAAATTGGACAAGGCTGAGCGACAAAGATTAAAATTCGGGGGTTCAGTTATTAAAGTTTGGTTTGACCCTTATGCTTTTAATGACAGAGGATTACCTACTTTTGACCCTATTAATCCTGCTAATTTTTTCCCTGACCCTAAAATAAAAGATTATTTAAAGATGCAAGATGCGGATTTTATAATACATGCTATGCCTAAGTCTATTAAATATTTAAGGCAGCGATACGGTGAAGTTGCTAAAATGGTTGAGGCTAATGCACAGTATCAATATTCCCCATTAATATATGAAGGTTCTGCTGCGGATACTTCGGGTGAATCGGGAAAATCCCAAGCTCTATTAATTGAACAATGGAGCAAGGAATTAGATGAAAATGATGAATGGATATTGAGAGTAGTTCATATGGCTAATGGAATTATTTTAAGAGACAGCTTTGAAGACTTACAAGAAGAAGAAACTGGTAAAATATCAAGTTACTATGAGAATGGGAAATATCCTTTTGTATATATTCCTTGCTATTCAAGGGAAGGTGTTCTGTGGGGTATGGGTGACGTAGGATTACTTAAACCTATACAAGACATGATAAATGATTTAGATGACCAAATAAGAATGAATGCTAGACTTATGGGAAATATACAGATTGTTGTAGGAATTGCTACAGGAATTAATTTAAAGAAATGGACTAATAAACCCGGGCTTAAAATTCCTGCTCGAGACCCAAATTCTTGGAAAATGGTACAGCCTCCGACAATTCCTAATCACATACCGGGAAGACGTCAAGAGGGGTTTAAGGAAGCTGAGATAATCTCAGGAAGGTCAGATATTGTTGAAGGACGTAGTGGGGGCTCATTACGAGCAGCATCTGCAGTCATAAGTATGCAGGAAGCTGGGTTAAGAAGAGTAAATCATAAACGATTATTAGCTCAAGCTGGGTATAAAATGGTAGTAGAATTATTACTTGATTATGTGAAAGAATTTTATACTGAAGAAATGGCTTTTAGAATAACCGGAGTTGAACCCACAGGCACTGATAATGATTTTATGTGGTTTAAAGGCTCTCAATTAAATAATATCCCTAAATTAGTTCCGGACTATGGAGCTCCATTAGACGATAATCAAATGTTACCTTTAACTGAATTAAAAGATGAAGAAGGAAATGTAATGGATAAAGAAGCTGAATTTGATATTGAAGTTATTGTAGGAACTGGACTCCCCAACAATAAAGCATTTGTATATCAAGCAACTATTGAGCTACATAGAGAAGGGGTAATAACAAATGAGGAAGCTAGAATGTGCTTAAAGGAATTAATTAATTGGCCTATAATTGACCCCATGAATCCTGTGGGAGATTATACTGGTAGAAACTTATCTCCGGAACAAATGGCTATGCTAAATCAAGGAGGCGGGGGAATGATGGGTGAACCTATGGTAAATGACCCTATGATACAAGAACAAAATTTACCCCCTGAAATAATGAATCAAGTAGCTTCAATAATGGGAGGTCCCGGAATATGAGAGAACAAAAAACTTTAGATAAATATTTAGAACATGCAAGACAAAGTCAAATGATTGCTATAAATAAAACTAGAAAGGAGATGTTAGAATTACCGGTATGTCCGAGGTGTGAACGCATAGGACTTCGTGATAAAGGATGGAAGGCTTATAAAATAATGGCTTGTCCTTATTGTAATTATGAGGGACCTACAAGTGTCATACTTAAAGGATATCTTAAAGATAAATTGTATCGCTAACTCAGCGTAACAGAGTAGAGTCATACTCTTAAAAAATGATAATATTCATCTTAAATGATGTAAAAAGGAGGAAATAATATGTTATTAGACAAGTTTGATTTACAATTATTCTCGGATGAAGGAGAAGAAATTATTCCGGAAGGAGAAGAAACTAATATAAATGAGGGAGAAGAAACACTTATAGATGAGCCTGTGGACGGAGAAGAACCTGAGGGGGGAGAAGGTCCACCTGAAGAAGTAATACCTAAATCACATGTTTCTAAAATTGTTAGTGAACGAGTAAATCAACTAAATGAAAAGTATAAGGATTACGGTAGATATAAGGGAACGATTGAAAGATTGGCTAATATGGCAGGTTTAACTGAAGACCAATTTTTTACTCAATTAGAACAAGTGGAATTACAACAACAAGCTCAACAGATGGGAGTATCCCCTGAAATTGCAAAGAGAATGTCAGAATCACAAAGAGCTTTAGAAGATGCTAAAAGAGTTACACTTGATATGAAGTATCAAATGGAAGAACAAACTTTAATGACAGATCCCTTATACGAGGATTACAATAACGTAAAGAACCAGGTTAGACAAGTGGCGGAAGCTTCAAATATGACCTTGGAACAAGCCTATTGGGCTATTAATGGGCCTGCGTTATTAGAAAAACAAACGAAATTAGCTGAACATAGAGTTAGTCATAATATGCAACATAAACAAAAAAGAGGTACTGTAGAAGGTGAAGGCGGAGGTAAAGTTTCTAAAAATGCTGGTGCAGCTTTAGATGACCGACAAAGACGAATGGCTGAAGCTATGGGATTATCAGCTGATGAATATGCTTTATATAATGATGAAGATTTAGACTATGATAAAATATTGGAAATGAAAACTAAAAAACAAGGAGGGAAGTAATCTATGTTTGAATATCTAAGAAATGTGGAGGGAAATTCTAATCCTGTAATGTTACACATAAAAGCTACTGCTAGTTCATCTAATCAACCTGAAGCGGGGGACCTTGTAGCAATAGCTTCTGGATTAGCTGCAAAAGCTACGTCAGATTCTACAGCATTAGTAGGAGTAGCTAAAGAAAATACCAGTAGAGACGGTTATGTATTAGTAATAATTGATGAAAGGGCAACTTATAAAGTACCCACAAAGACCACTTTAGCAGACTCTAATTTATTTGGTACTTTTGATTTAACTGATGAAGTTACTGTGAATTTTGCAGCTTCTACTAAAAATGTAGTGCAATTACTAGATTACAATAATGCTAAAGGTGAAGCAGTTGTTAAGATTGCTAGAACTAAATCAGTAATATAATATTAAATTTTAATTAAAACAAGGAGGGATAGGTAGAATGGCTACTAGCGATAATTTTCAAAAGCTGCTTTATCCTGGATTAAGAAAAATATTTTTTGATACCTATACGGAAAAAGCAGAAGAATACTCTAAGATATATCATGTGAATACATCTAAACGAGCCACTGAAGAAGACCATCATGTATCAGGATTAGGAATGTGGGAAGAAAAGAAAAGAAGTGAAAACATTTCCTATGAAGATATCCAAGACGGTTTAAGTGTATTCTATAGACATAAGGCTTATGCTAAGGGAATACAAGTCGAAAGAGAACTTTACGATGACGACCAGTATGGAGTTATTAATAAACTTCCTAAGACTATTGCAAGAGGAGGAAGAGCAACAGTTGAAACCATTTCTGCTGACGTATTAAACGAAGGGTTTTCTGTTAGTGGATATGATAGTACTACTTTATTTGCAACTAATCATCCTCTTATTAAAGGTGGAACTGGAAGTAACAAAATTACTCGAGTACTTAGTCCACAGGGACTACAAGAGGGCTTATTGCTTATGAGTCAACAGACGGATGAAGCTGGACTTAAGATTCAATCTAAAGCAGATAAATTAATTATTCCGGAAGAGCTTGAGTGGACTGCATATAGGGTGCTACAGTCTGCACAGTTACCTGGAACTGTATTTAATGACAAGAACCCTGCTAAGGGGTTAGCCAGCTTAAAGGTTATAGTCATGTCTTACTTAAATGACACTAGAGCTTGGTTTTTACAGGATAGCTCATTACACGAAATGACCTTCTTCTGGAGGGTTAAGCCTGAATTTGCTCAAAAATCTGAGTTTGACAACATGGTAGCTAAGTATCGTGGTTATTTAAGATTTTCAGTTGGATACTCTAACTGGAGGGGCATGATAGGCTCAACAGGTGAAGTTGCTTCTGATTGGCCTGAAAGTCCTTGGGACACTGACGGAGACCCTGAATATGTCTATGTGGGATATGCAGGGACTGCTATTACCTTATTGACTAATGGGGTAACATATGATGAAGATGCAAATGTCTTTATTGTACCTGCAGTAGTTGATATGTTTACATTTACAGATGTAGCAGAACCCATGATTGCTACTAAGACGGGGGACGCTTGGACTATAGAAGAAGTGGATTAAAAAAATAGGGAGCTTTAATGGCTCCCTTTATTCCTATTGTTATGGGAAAGAGGTGGATAAATGAATAAAGTTAGTAATATAGCCGCTGATGAAATTAAAAATGTATTAGAAAGTGCACAATTAAGACTTGTAAATTTAATTACAGCTGAGGAAATGAAAAGAATTATGATTGCCTTTAAGGATTCTGGGGATGAGTTCTTTAAATTAGAAAGTTTTGGTATCTTTTTAGATGAGTATATAATTAGTGGCGGAGAAGTAACTAAAACAGGGGATAATACAATTCAAGTAGAGGAAACTACTCTATCCTTTATGAATTTTTTATGGACAATTTATGAGGTAGACATAGAAATTCCCTCGGATAATGGAGTTTATAAGGTATACTTTTCAGGGGAATTTAATAAAATGCTTTACGATAATTCAGTTCCTAGTAATGGATTTGAATTTGCTGAAATAATTGTAGAAGATAACATTATAAAGACTATTAATGACACTAGAGGCCCTGTGGGGGGAATTAGATTTGCTCCCTCAATAGTAATAGACGGAGGGGAATGGTAAAGGAGGTACTAAGATGCCTACTGTAAAGGAATTAATTAAAGATATAGATGAAAGAATGCCAAATCGTTTTAGTGATGGGACTAAAATTAGATGGATGAACACTTTTCAAAAGCAAATATTTAGGAAATTAAATATCCCTGGAGTATATAGTTTTAATACTATTGCAGATATCGGAGTGTATAAATTACCAGATTCATGTAGTATGGATTTAATAGAAGAAGTAATTTATGAAGAGATTAGACTTCCTTTTAAATCTCTACAACAAGATGCTACAGGAACATTTTATTATACAATAGCAGGACAAATGGGAATATATCCTAGGCCAGAAAAAGATGATGAACTAGTTACAGTATTTTATAGAATAAGACCTAAGATATTAACTGAAGACGAAATGGAACACGAAATCCCAGAAATTACAGAAGATTATCATGAACTATTGATACTTCATGTTTTAATAACCATAGCTAAGGCTAGGGAAGATGCGGACTTAGCTAATGCTTATACTTATGATTTAGAAGAATTAATATTAAATCTTCAAATGGACTTAATTGAACGAGAACCAGAATATGTTCATACTCGGGACACATTAGGGGCTAGGTATGCTGAGGAGGATGAATGGTAATGGCTTATTGGAATAAAATAAGTAATAGATTAAAACCCATTATTTCAGTAGTAGGAGACGGAATTAATACTGCTATTCCTTCCAGAGATATAAAAGATAGCCAGGCTTCAGACTTATTAAATGTAGATACTTATGACTACCCGGCATTGTCAACAAGAAGGACTGTAGTAAATGTTGGGGGGGTTCATAGTGGATTTTTATCTTTATTACACGCATATAAAGGAAGTAATTTAATTAAGATTGTAGCAAATGAAGTTTTTGAATTTGTAACTTCATCTTGGTCTAAGAAAGCAACACTTCCCATAACTCCTAATGTATTAGCTGATTGTACTAACTTTATGGATAATTTATATATTACTACAGGAACGGGTAATAAAATAATTAAAATAGATGAAAATTGGAGTGTAACTTCATTAAGTAATAGTCCAAAAGCTAAATATATAACAACTCATTCTAATAGACTATACGCAGTATATGATAATATTTTACATTACTCAGGTCTTAGGGATGATAATAATTGGGAGACTGTAGACGAGTCTGGTAAAATACAAATAAGTACTACCAATGGGGAGGACCTTACAGGGGTGACTACGTTTTCCGACCATGTTGTAATGTTTTCAAAAAATGGAGTTTATGAACTATACGGTACTGGACCTATTAATTATGCTCCAATTACATTATCAAACGACATAGGATGTGAAGCTAATAATACTATAGTTGAGATAAAACAAAACTTAATATGGATGGCCTCAGATGGAGTATATATTTATAACGGGGGAACGACTCCTAAAAAAATGTCATGGGCAGTGGAAAAATATTTTATAAATATAAATAAAGCTCATTTAGATAAATGCGTTGCAGGCACAGATGGTAGAAGATATTTCTTAGCTATTCCTTACGATAAATCAACTGTTGCTAACATAGTATTAGTATATGACGTTGAAATAGGAGAATGGTATGTGCATGATTATGAAACTACCATACTTCAATTCTTTAAATTTAAAGATGAGTTATATCTTGCAACATCTGATAGGATTCATAAATTGGATAATACCACAGAAGACTCATTAGAATGGTATTGGATATCTAAGCCATTCTCTGACGGGGAAACTTCTAGAAGGGTAAACTGGCACAAACTATATGCTATTATTGATTTGCCTGTGGGAAGTACTTTAGATGTATATTTATCTTTAGATGTTGAGGGAGAAGAATGGGAATTACTTGAAAGTATTACTCCTAGTGATAACTTAGTAAGACATAGACTAATTATACCATTAGGTATGGCTTATGACGTAGACTGGATTAGAATAAAATTATCAGGTAAAGGTCCCTGTACAGTACATGAGATACAAAGGTATCTTAGAATTAAACCTTGGTAAAGAGGTGAAATAATTGGCTAATGTAATATTACCCGGAGTCTATGAAGGAATGTCAAATGAAGAAATAGTTATAGTTGTAGGAAAAATGAAGAAGACTTTAGACTGGCTATTAAATAATTTAGATTTAACAAATATGCCTGAAGTTGGTGGAGTAATAGAAGATATACAAGGAAATTATTCTGCAATATCTCAAACAGTAGATGAAATATCTTTATATGTTGGGGATATGACAGGAAGTGAAGCTGGAATAATTATTGCAGCAGGAGGGATAACTTCATATGTGTCTGAATTGTCAGGGGACTTTTCATTATTAGAACAAACTGTGGGGGGGATATCTTCAACTGTATCAAGTTTGGATACAACTGTAGGACAACATACTTCGTCAATTAGTCAAATGGCTGGTGAAATTTCTTCCATAGTTAGTTTTACTGATGTTACAGGTAATCAAGTTGTGTCTAAAATTAATCAAACTGCAACCACTGTTGAAATATCAGCTTCAAGAATTGACTTAACAGGAATTACAACTATATATAGTGGTAATAAATCGTCTCAAGCAGTAATGGGAGGAACTTACGGAGACTTTACTTTAAAATATGGTAATAATATTTTCTTTAATATACATAATGATATTACAGGAATGACAATGAATAGTTATGGAACAAATGTATTGGCTTATGATGACGGATGGGAAGAAACCTGGCCTTTAGGAACTTGGGATTTTTATGATTGTGATGTATTAGGATTAGATGTTGGGGTAGATATGAGATATATTGTTGAAAGTTATTACTATGCTAATAAATGCTATTTAGACTTAGATACAATTACTGATAGAATTGCAGTTAGAGACCGTTACGGAGATTTTATAGGTCATATAGATGTATACTAATAAGGGGGGTAAAGAATGAATAAATTTATATTAAAAAGTCAAAGTACTCAGGTTAAAGGGAATAAACTTATTATTACGGAAGAAACAGAAACTAGTATTAGTTTACTAGAGATTCAAGAAAAACTTTTAGACATTGATAGACAAAAATCTCGACTAAGGGAACAAGGAAATTTATTAATAGAAAAATTTAATAAACTAACAGAAGAAGAAGATACTTTAAAAGATTATTTAGAACAAATAGATAATGATGATTTTCCTATTATAAGGTAGGTGAAGAAGATGTTATTCAATATTAAAATAGAAGAACAAACTTTAAATAATTTAAAAGCATTTTTAACTAGAATTAATTTAACAGGGAAAGAAGTTCCGGCATTTAATGAGATATTGGCTTCAGTGTATAACGCTATCCCTGTAGAGGGAGGAAAGGAGGTAAAAAATAATGGCTAATCCTTATTACAATAAAACATATGAAGACCTTCAGCAATTACCCTATCAGGAAAGACTTCCGTATTATGCAAATAATCCAGGATATTATGATAGGGAAATGCAAAGAATTGAAAGTGTATTAGCTCAAAATCCTGACCATCTAGCTGGCTATAGGTGGAAGGACCAGGTTAAGGCAGCTCGAGATGCTGTAACAGCTAAGTATAATCAATATGATTTAACTAAACCCCCTGAGTCTACTCTAACTACAATAGAACCTACTTATACTAATGAAATTGCTGAAATACTTCAACAAATTAGAGACATAGCTGCAACACCACAGGCTCCTATTGACGTAACTCAAGAAGCATTAATGGAGCAAAATGTAAGTAAGGGTCAAAGACAAGCTAATGAAATTGCTGAAATACTTCAACAAATTAGAGACATAGCTGCAACACCACAGGCTCCTATTGACGTAACTCAAGACCCTAGGTATAGAGCTCAACAAGCATTAATGAAGCAAAATGTAAGTAAGGGTCAAAGACAAGCTATGGAACTAATGAATGAACGAGGACTATTAATGTCAGATATGACAACAGACCGAATGGGACAGATTAAACAAGAAGCTATGACAGGACTTAATGCTCTAGTACCAGCATTATATGAAGCAATTACTAATGAAAGATATATGGAAAATCAAGCTCAAATGCAAAACTTAGTTTCATTACTAACTGGATATCAATATGAAGACCAAAGAGATATACAGAATCGTATGGCTCAAAATCAATTAAGTCTACAGGAAAGACAAATAATGTTTGAAGAGGCTCGTAGTATGAGAGATTATAATTTAATGGTAGATACTACTATATTTAATCAAGATTTAGCTGAAAGAAGCCAAGCATTCCATGAGCAGAGTGAAATACTAACTAATGCTATGAATAAAGTTAATACTTTAGGATATGTGGCAGACCAAGCTACAGCAGATTTACTAGGTGTTCCTGTGGGAACATTATCTCATGCGACTAGGGAAGCTGCAGCTAATAGACAAATGCAATTAAAAATTGCTAATATGACAGTAGCTTCACAAGAACGAGCGGAAAAGTCTCAGAACATAAATCAATTATTAGCTATATGGCAAACATCTGGGGTCGCTCCTCCAGGATTGGAGAACTTTGGAATTCAGCCGGGACAGTCACTACATCAGACTCCTATAGACGAGCTTCAAAATATATTAGCTTTAGGGGAGATTGCTGAACAAAATAAAGAATCAGCTAAAGAATTAGCTATACCGGATATACAATCTCAATTTGGAACAGATAAAATAACAGCAGGAGCAATATATACGATATGGGAAAACCCCACAAAAGACTCAGCAATGGCTGATTATAGTGCTACACTAAAAGACATGAAAAAGGACGGAATAAAAACTAAGTTGGTATTAGATGCTATAGATTTTAAATGGGATATGGAGCAAGGATTAGATTCGGGAAGAAGCTATCAACAATATTTAGATACTGTAAAACCTAAAAGTACAATATTTTCCCCATCTACTTATACTCAATATTCCCCGGGTGTAAAAGAGTTACAAGAAATGATAGGGAACTTTAGAAAAAGATAAGGAGGGAAATCAATGAGTCTTGTTGAAATGTATCAAAAAAGAAAACAGTCTGATATATCAGGAGTGTCAAAATTGCCCTCCACAACTTTACCTAAGATTGGACTATCAGGATTATATAATGTATCGTCTATATCTGACGATAGAGCAGATAGTCTTGATAAAACATTAAGACAAACTGAAAATATTAAAACAAGATTAAGTGCAATAGGGTATGAAGATAAAATTGAAAAACCTTCTAAATTAAATATTTCTAATATATTAAAGATGATAGCCAGGCCGGGATATGCTGCTAGTGGATTTATAAGAGAATTTACTGACCCTAGGTCCGGGATGACTCCAGATAAATTTGACCCATTACAAGCATTTTGGAGGGGACTAACTGGAGAAGAGGAATCTCGAGGAGCAGATATAATGCAAGACATTGGAGTTGAAAATGAAAAATTAGCTGCAGTTTTGGGATTTGCCTTAGATGTAGTTAACCCTTTAGATATTTTAAATTGGGTTAGTTTTGGAGTAAGTAAAGCAGTTACAACTAAAGGATTAAAAGGTTTACCAGCTTTAGAGAAAGCCTTCGGACAACAAGCTGCTTCTACTATTTACACAGCATTAGGGGAGGGTGCTGAAAATATCGGAGCAAGTACTGTGGGAGATTTATCTAAGAAAATTATACAAACTATTGGAAAAGATAAGGTATTTAGTTCAGATAAGCTAGCTGAAATTATGACAAAGGGAATGCTAGAAACCCACAGCACCTTATCGACCAAAATCCCTTATAAGGAAATAAAGAGATTAGCTGTAGGATTTGAAACTCCTTTGACATTTGGAAAACGAAAAACTATATCAGAGGCAGTAGATATTCCTGGAAGTGAATTAATTACAGGAGCAGTAAAAAAGACCGGGGACATAATTAAAGGTACTCGAGTTGGGGATAGATTAGGCAAAATGTTTTCAACTAAATATACTCCGGCTGAAGTTCCGGATTCTGTTATACTAAAGAAAATACAAGAACAAGGAGTAAAAGCCACTGAAAGAGTAGGAGATTATGAAAGAGCTGTAAGAACAGCATTACCCAAACAAGAAGCAATAAAAACAGTTGTACCTGAAGTAATTGACAATTCAATAGAAATAGCACCCCAGGTAAATAACGCAGTTCAACGAGTAGTTGAAATGACTGAAGTTGAGGGAGCTCAAGTTTACCAAGAATTTAGAAAAGGTATTACAAAGTTATTCGAAAAGACCCCTAGAGCTGAGGAGGACTTTTTAAAACAGGTTCAAGTTTTATTCTCTGGAACTACTAGGGATGAACGTCAGTTAGTTTTAGACTATGTGTTAAATCCAACTTCTATCTCATTACCAGACAAATTACAGCCTGTGGCAGATGGGTTTATTTCTTGGAGGGACTCTATTGTTAAGATGTACAAGGAAATGGGAATTCCTATTCATGAGTTAGAAAATTATGTTCCTTTTATTCCTACAAGATCTTTAAAACCTCATGAAAAAGCAGGATTAAGGTCTATTTTCGGTACAGCTGAAACTATGAGAGTAGATGAAGCTGCTGATGATATCTTTGAGATGATGAGTGTCATTGACCCTAACTTAATTGAAAGAACTACGCAAGCTCTAGACCCCCGAGATGTTAATGTGGCACTAAAGAAGCCGTGGTTATCCGAAGACCCTGCTCATATGATGATGGTAAGAGGAACACGAGCAATTAAGGCTCAGGAGGCATCTGGATTTATACAAGGATTTTTAGACCAATACGGATTGACTCCTGCTGATTTAGCTAAACTTAAGGATAGACCTAAAGGTTATATGTTATATGAAAATGTAGTAGATGCTACAGGAGCAAGAATGTTAAAAAAGGTTACAGGGGTATCCTCTAAGAATGTAGATAAAATAGTATCTATCCCTGAGGAATTTGCAGAAGTATTTAACGATTATATGAATCTATTCTTTAATCAAGACTCTAGAAATGCAGTCACAAAATTATTTGATAAAGCCACAGGGGTATGGAAGAAATTTGCTTACTTATATAATCCCGGACATATACCTCGAGATACTACCGGTAACCTGTGGCAAGGGTATTTAATGGGAATGAGGAATCCTAAATATTATCAATACTCAGCAGATTCCATGAAATATGTCTCAGAGGTCTCCAAACAATTAGAACCATTTTTAAAAGATGTTGATGTATCTAAAATAGATAATGTAATTAATATATATAAAAAGGCTGTAGAAAAAGGCGAAATTGTACCGAAGATACTAGAAATTGGAGGAAAACAAATTGACATATTTGAGGCCTTCCAAAAGGCTAATGAATATGGGGTATTAAATACATTTATGGCACGGGCTGAAACCCCTAGGGCGATAAAAGAGGCTTTGGATATTGCTCAAGGTCAAAATATTTTACAATCTACGGTGAGTGCATACGAACAAACGATGAGAAAATGGACTGAAAATTCTAATAATTGGGCTAGGTTTGCAGGATATCTACATCAACTAGAGGAAGGGAAATCTTTTGTAAGCGCTGCTGCACAGGTTAAAAAATTCTACTTTGACTATTTTGATTTAACCCCTTTTGAAAGAAAAGTAATGAGAAGATTAGTTCCATTTTATACATGGACTAGAAAAAATATTCCAATGGAATTAGAAGCATTATTTACTAGACCTAAGGATTTTGCGAATGTTCAAAGAGCAATAGATGCAATAGAAGGCATTGGGGGAGAAAAAGAAGAAATGCCAGATTGGGCTCAACGTGTAGGACTGGTTAAACTAGGGGACACTGGAAAATATATTAATCCTAATTTGCCTTATCAGGATTTAGGTAGATTGCCTGTGGATAAAAAGAATATAGCCAATTTACTTGCTTCATTAAATCCCCTAATTCGAGGTCCTATAGAATATGCGACTAATGTGGAATGGTATAGCGGAAAACCCATTGAGCGATATGCTGGGGAAGAGCAGGATATGCCTTTTATAGGGGCATTAATGAGATTATTAGGAGCAGAGGATGTACCACAGGTTCAACGAAGAGGACTTGGATATTTATTAAATCAGCTACCCATGCTTAGGAATATTGATACAGTACTTAATCCTGAGAATACTCGTCAAATGTCTAGGCTTGGTTCTATGGTGGGATTACCTAGTCACTTTGATGAAGAGCAATTAAGAAGGAGTGAGGTTTATGAGGAGAATCGTAGGTTAAATGAATTGATACGATTATTAAAAGACAAAGGAATAGACGTTCCGGAATTAGCAGATTTAGAAGAAAACCAAAGAAAAAGATTACTAAGGCAATTAGGCATTAGGATATAGAAGGAGGTTCATATGGTAAACGAAGCTCAATACTCTGATATGTTGAGGAGGATTCAAGACATGGAAACTAGAATTAATAATCTAGAAAAAGAAATGAATAATCAGGCTATAGCTGACGCTAAGATTATTACTAGTTTTGAATCTATTAAAGAGGAATTTGACCGACTAAGAGAAGATGTGTTATGTACTATTAAGGGTCATACAGATAATATTTGGAAACTTATCCATAGAGGGATATATGCTATAGGATTTTTAATTTTAGTAATCCTAGCCTTAGTAGGAATTAAAATAGGTCCTGAGCTTATAAATATATTAAAATAAGGAGGTAAATTACATGGCGGGAATTACTGCAATAATTATATTGGCAATTCAAGTAGAGGCTGTTTGGGAAACTATTAAAATGATATGGGAAAATGGAAAAGTTAATATTGATAAAGTCGGAGCATTAGCAATAGGTTTACTAATCGCAGTTGGCGCTGACCTTCAACTTAACTTATACTTAGATGTTCATATAGTAGTACCTTATCTTGATACTATTTTAACCGGAATACTTATTTCTCGTGGAAGTAATTATATCCATGATTTAATGTCAAAACTATCATAAACTGAGCGAAAATTTGATACATTTTAGAAACTTTAATATGTCATGAATGTGATTATATGTTGAAAAAACAAAGAAAAAGAACCCCATTAATTAGGGTTCTTTTTCTATTTTAAAAGGGGTAACATTGACCAAACAATTTAAAGATCTATTCCAAAGTCGTCATCATCAAAATCTATATCCATTACTTCATCGTCTTCCTCTACTGCTACAGCCTTTACTGGTTTAGATTCTTTATTTTTCTTCTTAGGTTTTTCTTTTTTTGGTGCTTCCTTATAGGCAATATAACCGTCAATAACTTCTTGTAATTCCTCTGAGTCTTTTTCCCATTTCCAAGCTGCTCCTTTAGGTCTGTTAGGATATTGTTTCCTAAGCCATGCCCTTAACTTAGGTCCGTCTGTCCCTAGCTCTTTAGCAAGTTGTTCTGCCCTTACCATATTGTCAACCTTTGCCTTTTTCTTTTTAGTATCTTCAGCTATTTCCTCTTCAAGTCCTTCCAATTCATTTAAGTTAAAATCCTTGTCAATAACTGTAGCCTTAATTACCTTATTAGGTGAAATTCTAGCCATTTTTATTTCCTCCTTTTTTTATTTGTGATAATTAAATTATAACATTATACATTACGAATGTCAACCTTTATTTCTAATTTTTTTGTCTACTATTTGTAAAACTTTTAACGCCTGACTTACACTAGTAATTACTAAAGATATCCCTCCAGCTTCTTTAATTTTACGAATTTGATATGATTGTAGCTCAGTCAATGTGCCTTCCTTCCCCGGTAACTTAACCTCCATTCCAATAAATAATCCTCTATAACAAACCAAGAGGTCAGGAGTCCCCTTTTTAGTAAAGGGGCTCCCATGAAATTTTACTGCCCAGGCTCCTTTAGATTCTAATGCTTTACGAATTTTAGTCTGTAAATTAGATTCAGGTTTTGCCATTATAAATCAAGCCCATCTAAATCTATATCATTTACGTCTATGTCATCTCCGAAAATATTATCAATAGCTTCGTCTATAGTTTCACTTACACTAGCTGACTTAATTTCTTTAATTTTAGGTCTTTGTTCCCCCTGATATTCTTCCATTACTACTTTAGCTGCAACAATCCTACCTAGAACTGAGTCTAAATCAATTTTTACCACAGACTTGGGAACATCCAATCCAGCCGCTACAAGTAAGTTTCTCAAATTGAATAGAGCCTGTGGTTGTAATGAAGTTACATGCCATAGTTTACAACCTTTAAATTCTCCGTCAATTATAGAAGTTTCCCAATTAAGATAAGGATTCCCAGTTTGACTTTTCTTTGCCTCAACCTTGTCAATTTTAACATTGTATGTTCCTGCTTTAGTAACATTTTTAAATCCGTCTTGTACTCCCGTGAAGTCTAAATTAATCATTCTACTCATCTACTTCTTCCTCCTTATTTTCTTCTTTAATTTCTTTTTCTTTTATCTTGCCTTCCATGAGGTCTTTTATTTGTTCATATCCAGGATTAACAATAAATTGTGG
>Ga0265293_10007196_pt1 | contig 17315 bp, 15 predicted proteins | sample Munlanlewell138R_FD_192505 | JGI IMG/M metagenome (GOLD analysis project Ga0265293, IMG submission 192505) | Leachate microbial communities from a municipal landfill in Southern Ontario, Canada - Leachate well 138R | ecosystem: Engineered > Solid waste > Landfill > Unclassified | place: Canada...
CTACGACGCCAGAGTAAAACTTGTTCGTCACCATATTTTTCAGCTGTTTCAGCTTTATTCAGCCCTTGCAGTATGCCATAATGTTTTTCATTCAGACGCCAGCTTTTGAGCACCGGAATATACATTTGATCCATTTCTTCCAGCACCAACCAAAGTGTTTTTATGGCACGAGAAAGGTAAGAGGTATAGGCCATTTTGAAACGAAAACCCTCTTCTTTTAATAGTTTGCCAGCTTTTTTGGCTTCCTCAACACCCTGCTCAGAGAGTGGAACATCTGTCCAGCCCGTAAAACGATTTTCTTTGTTCCAAGTACTTTGCCCATGTCGGATTAAAACAAGTTTATTCATAGTTTATTTTTTAGGTTAATTAAATACAATATTTCAGAGAGAGTCGTTGTAAAAATCTTTAAATCAGTTATATAGCGTTTCAAAACGCTGTAATGACGTTGAGCAATAATTTGACACATTTGGTGTTTAAAAGTAATTCTCAAACAGTTTATGCAAAATTAACATTTTAAAGCACTCCTATGTTCAACAAACCGTAATTTTGCCCTATGAAAGCTGTTACAGTACCTGTATTTTTAAAGATTTTTTATCCATCACTGCTTTGGCGGATGCCGGAGGCTGAGAAAAAGCTTTATCTCACTTTTGACGATGGCCCACATCCTGAAATTACACCTCAGGTTCTTGAAATTTTAGACCAATTTAGTGCCAAAGCCAGCTTTTTTTGTGTAGGCGACAATGTGCGAAAGTTCCCCGAAACCTACACCAGTCTGTTAGAAAACGGTCATGCCGTGGGCAATCACACCATGAATCACCTTAATGGCTGGAAAACCAATCTTAACACCTATTATGATAATGTAAATGAATGTCGGAGACTGATTGATTCAAAGCTGTTTAGACCGCCATACGGACGCATAACCCCCAGTCAGATTCACACCCTGAAAAAAGAATATACTATCGTGATGTGGTCGGTTTTGAGTTATGATTTTGATGCAGAAACCAGTCCCGAACAATGTCTCGAATACGTTATCAACAATACAGAAGACGGTGCAATAATTGTTTTTCACGATTCTGTGAAAGCAGCTGAAAACATGCTTTATGTGCTGCCAAAAGTGCTAAAACATTATAGCGATTTGGGTTATACTTTTGCTAGCCTCTGACAGGTTCTGCTGCCATAAACTTTTTGGCAAGGCGTTTGTTAGTTAGATAGCTCACCACTTTTAAATTGATTATTTTTGCGTCATGGAACAAGATGATTTTAAAAAAGATATTGATGAATTATTCCGTTTATTTAATAAAATGATGGATGAACACCCGGAAGAGAACATGCCGGGCATGGATAAAACACAATTGCAGCAGCTTAAGTTGTTTTTACGCAATTATGAAACCATGAAAGACCAAATTTCGATGGAAATGATGGGTGCCGTGAACGAGCCTATGCGCCAAATGCTTCGTATGTTTATCAAGCAAATGCGCGAACAGCTTGGCGAAGATGATAATTTTGTTGTTGAAGAAAAGAAGGAAATTCCAATCATCAAAATAGAATCCAACGAACGCACTATCGAGTTTATTGATGAAATGCTTCGCCGTCCGGGTCTAAAACCTGCGGAAGTTGATCGCTTGCTTGATGAGCGTGCCCAACTCAGCAAAAAACCTGAATAAATCCTTTTCCTACCTAAACATTAATAAATGCGTTCGTACCTAAAAAAACGACTAACTGACTATTGGAGTAAGAAAGGCTGGTTTTCAAAGCTGAGTGATTTGGTTTTCGTGATTCTGGTAGTTGCGATGCTGATTCCGGCAAGCCGCAAGCAAATTAGCGCGTTTGTGTCGGGCCTTACCGCCATGAGCCCATCAAGCCTTCCCGATGAAAAACAGAAAACGCTTGGTAGCCAAGATTATAAATGGATGGTGACAGACTGGAGTGGCCATGCCGTTTCGCTGGGCAGTTTTGAAGGAAAACCTGTTTTTCTCAATTTCTGGGCTACTTGGTGTCCGCCATGTATTGCTGAAATGCCTGATATCCAGGATTTATACGATAATTATGGCGATCAGGTCGCGTTTTTACTTGTAACTGACGAAGAGCCTTCAAAAGTGCAAGCATTTATGGAAAGAAAGGCGTTTGATATGCCCATATATTTTCATAGAACAGCAATTCCGCCACTTTTTGAATCGGGAAGTATTCCAACCACTTTTATTATCAGTCCTGCCGGAAAAATTGTGATACGCAAAACCGGTGCAGCCAAATGGAATGGCGATAAAATGCACCATCTTTTGGATAAAATGCTTCAACAGTAGCTATCAATAAAATGAAAAAAATACTTTCGCACGATAATTTATACCTTTGTAACGTTCTATAGTGATAAAAAGCAATAACAAACACTTAAAAAATTCACGAAATGAAGCGAACTATTTTTTTTCATTGTCTAAGTAGTTTCGATGATTAAAATAGGTTTTAGGGAAGTGAAGCAGTAGTCCGGTAAATGCGGAACTGCCTAAAAAAGAAATAATTACAAAATATTAAAAACATGAAAAAAGCAGGTCTCCTTTTCGTTTTAGCCCTTTTTGCAAGCAGTTTGTCTGCCCAAATAATCACCGACAAAACCAGCAAAAAATTTACTGTAGGGTTTGATCTTTACACAGATATTTTAACCCAAACACCCGCCAATTACGATGCGCGAACCATCAATCAGGGTTTTAACGTGTTCGGGACTTATAATTTTGCTCTGGGAAAAAGTGCGCACACCTTTTCACTTGGCCTCGGAATACGTTCGCAAAACTTTTATTCCAACACTGCAATAGCTAATTTGAATGCGGATACCATCCGTTTTGTGCCTATAACCAACAACTATAAGAGAAGTAAAATAAACCTGGTTTACCTTGAAGTACCTGCCGAATTGCGATTTAGGTTCGACAATAAATGGAAACTTGGCGTTGGGTTTAAATTTGGAATCCTCATCGACAGCAAAACTAAATATGTTGGCGATATTACTGCTATTGGACCGCGCGTTTATCAAAAAAGTAAGAAGATAAACTCACTCGAAAAATATACCTATGGCCCCACACTTAGACTAAGTTATAAATGGATTAGTGCTTTCGCTTATTACCAACCGGCAAGAGTATTCAAGCGTGATTTGGGTCCAGAGTTTTACCCCTTATCTATTGGGATCACCCTGGCGCCATTTTGATTTGCTCAAACAGCTTAACTACAGCTATATATGAAATTAAAACTATTGATTCTTTTTGTTTCTGTGCTGTTTTTTACGGCCTGTGGAACGACTAAGAAATCAACAAATAAAGTCACTAAAATCAAGTCTGATGCCTTCAACGAAACTTATTCCGGCATCATTCCTTGTGCCGACTGTGCCGGTATTGAATATACTATCGACTTCAACGAAGATTTTAGCTATAAAACACGATCAGTTTATCAAGGAAAATCAAATGGGTTGTTTGAATCTTCCGGCAATTATAGGATTCAGGACGGTATTATTCAGCTTGTAAATGAAGATGAAGGAATCAAATATTTCAAAAAAAGTGGTGATAACTTACTCATTTTAAATCGTAATCAGGAAGAGGTTACCGGAAAATTGTCTGATGCGTATGTGTTGAAACCAGTGGTAAAGCAAGCTGAAACCGCAGAAGGAAACGTACATAAGCTCAAAATCAAACGTGCCGGCGAGGGTGTGGACTTTTTTGCTGTCGGTAACGAACCTTTCTGGAGTTTGAAATTGGATTTCGATAGCAAATTTAACTTCGAAGCACTTGCAGGTATTTCACTGACAACGCCGTCAATTGCTGCAAAAAGTATGTTGAATACCGAAAAGGCCAGCTATTCTGTTACCACAGAATCTGGTGCTCTGGAAATAGAAATCCACAAAGAAAGCTGCCAAGATGGCATGTCGGGACAGCTTTTTGATTATACAGTAAACGTGAAAGTGAAAAAGGGCGACAATCCTGATTTCGTCAATTATAGTGGTTGTGGCACTTATACTTTTGATTTAAAGCTTCACGATATTTGGATTTTGGAAGCTATTGATGGCAAGACTTATGCAGATTCGGATTTCACCAGTGGCTTGCCTCGGCTTGAAATATTTATCGAAGAGCAGCGTTTTGGCGGTAAAGACGGCTGTAATATCCTCAACGGAAATGTCGAAACCTCAGCAAATACCATTATTTTTAAGGATGCGATATCCACAAGGATGGCCTGCCGCGATAATACCAAAAGTGATTTGTACCGCGAGACTATTTTAGAAAACAGCTTTAGTTTTTTGGTGAAAAACAACCGACTGATTCTTTCAGATCACGAAGGCGAGAGGTTGCGTTTCAAAAAGATTGATTAATATTTTCGGGTTCTAATCGTGGTGATAAGCTTCACCGCGAATAATAGTGAAAGCCCTGTAAAGCTGTTCAGCAAAAAGCAGTCGGATCAGCTGATGCGAGAAAGTCATGGGTGAAAGCGAGATCTGTTTATCGGCACGCCTATAAACATTCGCTGAAAATCCAAACGGGCCGCCAACCACAAACACCAGCCGCTTTGCCGATTGAACCATTCGTTTTTCCAAAAATGCAGCAAAAGCCCGAGAGCTAAATTGCTTCCCGTTTTCGTCCAACAAAATCAATGTATCACCAGCTTGCAAAGCTGATAAAATCAAATTTCCTTCGGCTTCTTTTTGGGCTTCTTCAGTGAGTGCTTTGCGGTTTTTGAGGTCGGGAATCACTTTCATCTCAAAGCCAACATAGTGTTTCAGCCTGTCAAAATATTTCTTTAAGCCCGTCTCAAGATAGCTTTCATCTGTTTTTCCGATAACTAAAAACAAAACTTTCACTTTTCAAGTATTATTTTTCTATGAATGAGCTAATTAGCCCATTCATAGAAAATCAAGTTTTTGAATAAAACCTACATATTTCTTCTGTACTGACCGCCTACCTCAAAAAGTGCTTGCGTAATTTGTCCCAAAGACGCGTATTTTGTGGCTTCCATTAAACCTTCAAACACATTTTCGTGCCTTGTGGCTGCCTGTTTTAGCTTTTCAAGTTGCTTGGGAATTTCATCTTTCCAGCTTTGGTGAAGCTGCTCCAGCATTTCAATCTGGTATTCTTTTTCCTGAGTCGTAGCACGGATTACCTCGCCCGGAATAACCGTTGGCGAACCCTTGCTCGACAAAAAAGTATTTACACCAATGATGGGCAGCTCGCCATTGTGTTTCAGGGTTTCGTAGTAGAGCGATTCTTCTTGAATTTTTCCGCGCTGATACATGGTTTCCATAGCACCCAAAACGCCGCCGCGCTCTGTAATCCGGTCAAATTCAAGCAGCACGGCTTCTTCTACCAATTCTGTTAGTTCCTCGATGATAAAAGCACCTTGAAGCGGATTTTGATTTTTCGCCAGCCCCAACTCCTTATTAATAATCATTTGGATAGCTATAGCGCGGCGAACAGACTCCTCTGTCGGAGTGGTGATTGCTTCGTCATAAGCATTGGTGTGCAGCGAGTTACAGTTATCGTAAATAGCATAAAGCGCCTGTAAAGTTGTGCGGATATCGTTGAAATCAATTTCCTGCGCATGCAGTGATCGGCCAGAGGTTTGGATGTGGTATTTTAGTTTTTGTGAACGGTCGTTTGCGCCATATTTTTGTTTCATGGCTTTAGCCCAAATCAGGCGTGAAACCCTTCCAATAACCGAAAATTCAGGATCAATTCCGTTGGAAAAGAAGAAAGAAAGATTCGGAGCAAAATCGTTTATGTCCATGCCGCGAGACAGGTAATACTCCACATAAGTGAATCCATTTGCCAACGTAAAAGCCAGCTGACTGATAGGATTAGCGCCAGCTTCGGCGATATGATAACCCGAAATTGAAACGGAATAAAAATTCTGAACTTTATTCTTGATAAAATATTCCTGCACATCACCCATCAGCTTCAGGCTGAAATCTGTGGAGAAGATGCAGGTGTTTTGTGCTTGATCTTCTTTCAAAATATCGGCTTGCACCGTGCCACGTACCCTTTTTATGGTGTCGGTTTTGATGCGTTCATACACTTCAGCCGGCAAAACCATATCGCCTGAAACACCCAGCAGCATCAGTCCCAAGCCGTTATTGCCTTTGGGCAAATCGCCCTGATAGGCCGGGCGTTTGGTGCCTTTTTGGCGATAGATCTCTTCAATAATGGCATTTACTTCTCCTTCAAGATTATTTTCTTTGATATACAATTCGCATTGCTGATCGATGGCGGCATTCATAAAAAATCCTACCAAGGTTGGCGCGGGGCCGTTTATCGTCATGCTCACGCTGGTTTTCGGATCGGCCAGGTTAAAGCCGGAATACAGTTTTTTGGCATCATCAAGGCAGGCCACAGAAACGCCGGCATTGCCAATTTTTCCGTAAATATCCGGTCGCCTGGCGGGATCTTCTCCATAAAGTGTAACCGAGTCAAAAGCTGTTGATAGCCGTCGGGCAGGCATTTCAAAAGAAACATAATGGAAGCGCCGGTTGGTGCGTTCGGGGCCACCTTCGCCTGCAAACATACGGGTAGGATCTTCCTCTTCACGCTTGAAAGGGAACACACCGGCGGCGTAAGGATACTCGCCCGGAACATTTTCAAGCAGGCTCCAACGCACAATTTCACCCCAGGATTTAAAAACCGGCAGGCTAATCTTTGGGATTTGCAACTGCGACAGCGAAGTGGTGTGGGTATCAATTTCAATTTCATTGTCGCGCACCTTGTAACGATAAACCTTGTCCTTGTAAGTTTTCTTTTTCTCGTCCCAGTTTTCAATAATTTGCAAGGTTTTGATATCGAGTTTTTGACGCTCGATATCCGCCAGCTTTTCTAATTTTTCTGCTGTTTCTTTGTCGTCAGCCTCTTTTGTAATCCGGCTACTTTCGCTAAGACTTTGCCAGCGATGCGCCAGATCGCGCTGTTTCAAAGCCCATTCGTTATAGTTGCGAACACTGTCGGCGATTTCGCTCAGGTAACGCACCCGTTTTGGTGGTATGATATATACCTTTTCTGATAAATCGCCAGATTCTTCGAGCTTTGTTTCAAAATTCACGCCGGTGCGTTCTTTGATACTTTTTAATAGCTGAATATACAATGAATTCAGGCCGGGATCATTAAACTGAGACGCCACCGTGCCAAAAACGGGCATAGTATCGGGGTGTTTATCAAACAATAAATGGTTGCGCTGATATTGTTTTTTCACATCGCGCAAGGCGTCCAAGGCACCGCGTTTATCGAATTTGTTGAGTGAGATTAAGTCGGCAAAGTCAAGCATATCAATCTTTTCAAGCTGTGTGGCTGCGCCATATTCGGGCGTCATCACATAGAGTGAAAGATCGCTGTGGTCGATAATTTCTGTATCGCTTTGGCCGATGCCGGATGTTTCCAAAATCACTAAATCGAAGCCGGCAGCTTGTAAAATAATTTCGGCATCTTTGACGTATTTTGACATGGCGAGGTTGGATTGGCGAGTGGCGAGGGAGCGCATAAAAACGCGGGGGCTGTCGATTGAATTCATCCGGATTCGATCGCCCAGCAATGCGCCACCGGTGCGTCGTTTGGAAGGATCCACGGAAACAATGCCGATTGTTTTGTCGGGCTGGTCGGCTAAAAAACGTCTTACCAGTTCATCTACCAGACTTGATTTTCCGGCACCACCGGTTCCGGTAATCCCTAAAACCGGTGCTTTTATTTTGGTATGCCCTGGCAGCGTATCAATAAAATCGCGTACCGATTCGGGGAAGTTTTCGGCGGCAGAAATTAAGCTCGCAATGGCCTTATCTTCCTTTTTTTTAATGGCCTTCAAATCAGGTTTTAGGTCTTTGCCAGTAGGGAAATCAGTTTTTTCCAGCAAAAGATTGATCATGCCTTGCAGTCCCATCGAACGTCCGTCGTCCGGCGAGAAAATTCGTGCGATACCATATTTATGGAGCTCATCAACTTCTTCGGGAAGAATTACACCACCACCACCACCGAAAATACGAATATGACCGGATTTGGCTTCTTTGAGTAAGTCGTACATATACTTAAAATACTCCATATGACCACCTTGATAGGAGGTTATAGCGATGGCTTGCACGTCTTCCTGGATGGCTGTGCGTACAATTTCGCCCACCGAACGGTTATGGCCGAGGTGGATAACTTCGGCACCGCTCGACTGGATAATGCGACGCATAATATTTATTGCGGCATCGTGCCCGTCAAAAAGTGAGGCTGCCGTTACGATACGGATGTGATTCTGAGGCTGATAAACCTTTACTGAGCTTGTTTGCATAAAGAATTTTGTTTTATAGCTACAAATATAGTTTTTTCCATGTTTGGAGGAGCGGGATAGGGGATTTCTTTTTAGGATTAAACGAGATTGAATCCATTAATTTGAGGTGTTGTAACAAATCAACAGCCGGAAAAGTTCTACATTTGTTTTCTAATGCCAGACAATGCGTAGTCTTTTGCGACAGCTTTTTTACTTTATTTTTTTGACTGCAAGCCTTTTGCTTTCTCATGGCTTATGTGCCAACGAAAGCCCGGCTTATCTGGTTAACGCGTTGAAAATAAAAACATTAGCAATTGCTTACGAGCGTTATGAAGTACAGGGCAATTTCAATTCTATTGTCATCCCCATAAAACGAGCCGGCAAGCTCATTTTAATAGATGCTTATGCCGACAGCGTTTCGGGTAGTTTGATTTTGGATACGGGTTCGGCAGGAATCGTGCTAAATCAAATCTATTTCAGGAATGAAAGGAAAAGCTCAGGACAGCAATCCGGTGGCATCACTGGTAAGCTGAGGAACACTAAAAAGACAAAAATCAAAAAGCTGAGTTTTGATGAAATTGTTTTCGAGAACATCATGGTGGATTTGGTGGATTTAGGACATCTTGAAAAAGTCCGTGAGGTAAAAATCCTTGGGTTTTTTGGCTTATGCTTGTTTCGGGATTTCGAGTTGGTGCTCGACCTCAAAAATAATGTGCTCGAGCTACATCGACTGAATGACGAAGGGTGGCGTCTGAGTCAACAGCCTGTGCCAGTACCTGATCTTGAACTTGAGGTGTATAACTATTCTGATGTTTTTTTCGTGGAAGGCCGCATCGCCAATAGGCGTTTGATATTTTGCCTGGATACCGGAGCCGAGAGTAATGTGCTGGACAGTTATCTGTCGGACAAAATCCTCAAAACGGTGAAAATACTAAGCCGCTCTTCCTTACGCGGGGTCGGGAAACAAGAGAAAGAGGTTTTTTATGGATTGATGAACGAGTTTATTTTAAACGACAAAGCTTACCCGCCTATGCAAACAATTATCACCAATTTGTCGCAGATGAGCGATAGCTATGGCATGGAGATACACGGCATGTTGGGCTGCAATTTTTTTGAACAGGGGGTTTATTATCTCAATATGAAAACTGACGTATTAGGTGTTGTTTTTCACGAACAAATAAAGCCATGAAAATTATGCGATCAAAATTGTATTTTCTACTTCTTGCAGGATTTCTGTTGTTTAGCATGCAGCTATTTTCGCAGGCAACGATTCGCGATGGTCAATTTGAATTGCAGATAGACCTGAGGATGTCGGAAAATGAAAAAATGGAATTTGCGCGTCAGTACGATATCGATACTGCAATTATGCAAGCCGTTTTTCAAAAGAATTTTAATTTTATTAATGATAGCACCCAATGGCGGGCTAAAATTCTAAAACCCGAATTGGTATTGCTGACCAAAAACCTGCATATTGAAAATGATGGGGTTAAGCAATCTTTTTCGGATATCGTGTTGTCTCGCCTTTTTGGGAATAATGATGATCCACCCTCCCCTCCGCAGCCGGGATTTGCTAATTATGGGATTAATAAATTGAGTAGTCACAGGGCTTTCAGGATTATCGACGGTCAAGCTTGCTTTATGCTGACCAGCTTTATGAATGCTAAAAAAGTAATGCTGGCCGGTTCGTTCAATGACTGGAACACTATGGGTCTTCCAATGCAAAAGACCGACAGCGGCTGGGTGAGTTGCCTTTCGCTTGAGGCCGGGAAATACACCTATAAATATATTGTTGATGGACGCTGGATGGCTGATCCTGGTAATCTTCTGGAAGAAAATAATGATCAGGGTACTACCAATTCTGTAGTTTTTATATACAACCACGCTTTTGAGTTGAAAGCAGCCACCGAGGCATCTAAAGTTTTTTTGGCCGGCAGTTTTAACGATTGGCGCAGCGATGAACTTAAAATGAAACGTACCAAAGCTGGTTGGAAAATCCCGCTTTACCTGCGCGAAGGCACGCACGCCTATAAATTTGTTGTTGACGGGAAATGGATTACCGATCCCGATAACCCACGAGAAAAAACAGATGAAAGCGGCAATGTCAATTCGGTAATTGGTATAGGCGATGCCCTTCGTTTTGTGTTAAATGGTTTTGAATCAGCTAAAAAAGTGGTGCTAACCGGAAATTTCAACAACTGGAACGAGCAGGAGCTTGCTATGAATCGTGTTGAATCCGGCTGGGAACTTGCTTACAATCTGGCACCGGGTAATTACGAGTATAAATTTATTGTTGACGGTCGTTGGATCAAAGACCCACGCAACCCATACACCAGTGGTTCGGGCGATTATGTAAATTCGGTTGTAGCATTTAAGGCAAATCACAATTTTGTTTTAAATGGTTTTGAAAAGGCTGACGAGGTGCTTGTTAGTGGAACTTTTAATGGCTGGAATGAGCAAGGTTATCGGATGCAGAGAAAAGATGACCACTGGATTTTCCCAATCTATCTTTATCCCGGGCGTTATTCCTACAAGTTTATTGTAGATGGCAACTGGATTACTGATCCCGACAATCCATATTTTGAAAAAAACGAGTTCGACACAGGAAATTCTGTTATTTGGATAAAACCCTGATAAAACACAGAAATTCAGGAATATAAAATATTTTTTCATAAAATTTAGCTGGCAATAATACGACTGTGTGTTTTGCTCCTCGTGCAAATCGCCTATCTTTGTGAGTAAATAAAAAAGTCAGGATAATGATACAATTTGATGGCGAAATTCCTTCCAAATTACCCCAGGTTGGGTTGTCCATTTTTGCAATAATGTCTAAGTTAGCCAATGATCATGGGGCGGTTAACCTGTCGCAGGGATTTCCGGATTTTCCGATTTCAGAAAAGCTGATCAGTCGCGTGAACCACTTTATGCAACAGGGTTTTAACCAATATGCACCCATGCCAGGTATTAAACCATTGAGAGATGCCATTTCCGAAAAAGTATTTCAAAGTCATCAATTGCGTTATGATGCCGAAGAAGAAATCACCATCACGGCAGGTGCAACACAAGCACTTTATACCGCCATAACAGCTTTTATCCGCGAAGGCGATGAGGTGATAATTTTTGAGCCGGCCTATGATTGTTATGCACCGGCAGTGAAAGCCTGTGGCGGCTTGGTGAAATACGCCAGCCTTGCCAGCCCTGATTTTAAGATTGACTGGCCGGTAGTGAGGCAGATGGTTACCAACCGCACGCGGATGATAATCATCAATAGTCCGCATAATCCAACCGGAAGTTTGCTTTCGCCATATGATATGTCAGAATTGGAACGACTTACGAGGCAAACGGATATTCTTGTGTTAAGTGACGAAGTATATGAACACCTGATTTTTGACGGACAAATACATGAAAGCATCTGTCGCTATCCCGAGCTGGCAAACCGGAGTTTGGTGGTAGCTTCGTTTGGGAAAACTTTTCATGCTACAGGCTGGAAAGTGGGTTATGTTTTAGCACCGGCGCGGCTTACCAAAGAGCTCAGAAAATTCCATCAGTTTATTGTTTTTGCCGTAAATACGCCCATACAATATGCTATTGCAGAGTATTTGCAGGATAAAAATAATTATGAGCAATTGGGCAGTTTTTACCAGCAAAAGCGGGATATTTTTCTGGAGCAAATTAAGAACTCACGTTTTAAAGTGGTACCCTGCCACGGAACTTATTTTCAACTACTGGATTACAGCGCCATCAGCGATTTATCTGAGTTGGAGTATGCGAAGCAGCTCGTTTTGGATCAGGGTATTGCAGCAGTTCCTGTTTCGCCTTTTTACAATAAACAAGACAACCAGCATTTGTTGCGGTTTTGTTTTGCCAAAACCGATGAAACGCTGATAAAAGCCGGAGAAATATTATGCAAGATTTAAAGATAGCCTACGTACAAAGTGATTTATTTTGGGAAGATGCTGCCGCAAATCGAAAGCATTTTGAGACCGTTTTGTCGAAGCTGAAAACCCAGCCCGATCTGATCGTGCTTCCGGAAACCTTTACGACCGGTTTTCCTGTCGACCCCAATCATTTTGCCGAAACTATTACAGCTGAGACAATCGACTGGATGAAGTCGCAAGCAGCTACACATCAAGCCGTTATAACAGGAAGTTTTTTGCTAAAGCGCGAAGATTTTTATCAAAACACTTTGATTTGGATGCGTCCTGATGGCAGTTTTGAGACCTATGCTAAACGACATGTTTTTAGGCTTGGCGGTGAGCATGAGCGCATTACTCCAGGCGATCAACAGCTTTTTGTGGAACTCAAAGGTTGGAAGATTAAGCCGTTGATTTGCTACGACTTACGTTTCCCGGTCTGGAGTAAAAATAATTATAAAGACAGGCAGTTCGACTACGATTTTATGTTTTATGTGGCCAACTGGCCTGCCGTTCGTGCCGAGCCCTGGAAACAATTACTGATAGCCCGATCTATAGAAAACCTGGCGTATGTGCTGGGTGTAAACCGCGTTGGCACTGATCCACAGGGATTGGCTTATCAGGGCGATTCTATGCTGTTAGATTTTAAAGGTCAGTTAGTTTCGCAAGCGTTTGCGAAAAAAGAAATGCTTGTTGAATCGATACTTTCCATGGAACAATTAGAAGCTTTCAGAGAGAAATTTAATGTGGGTTTGGATTGGGATACCTTTAAAATAGGCTAATACAGCTCTTTCTGTTTAAAAATAAGTTAACCAATTCATTAGCAGCCGAGCTAAGAATCATTTAATGCTTAGGCCAAAAACCCATTTAAAATGATAATTTTACCGCCCAAAGAAACTTTAAAATGAACATTATAATTGCCGGAGATGGAGAAGTAGGCCTTTATCTGGCTCAAGCGCTTGTCAATAGCAATCACAATATTACCATTGTTGATCCGCAAGAGGATTTACTAAAAATGATTGAGACGCACACTGATTTGATGACAATCATGGGTGATTCAACCACCATTGAGGTGTTGCAGCGGGCTAATGTGCGCAAAGCAGATCTTGTAATTTCTGTTGTGCACGATGAGCATATTAACCTTATGACAGCCATTATGGCTAAAAAGTTAGGTGCCAAAAAGGTTATTGCCCGTGTAAATACCATGGAAAACCTGAGTGCAGAGAACTGGAAAATTTATCAGGAGCTCGGTATCGACGGTCTGGTTTCGCCCGAAGATATTGCTGCACATGAAATTATAACCTTACTCAAACAAACTGCTGCTACCGAAGTTTTCGACTTTTCGGGAGGTAAGTTGCAGCTTTTTATGATCAAACTTGAAAAAGGAGCTCCTGTTATAGATAAAAGTCTGAACGAAATAGCGAGTGAATATAAGTATTTGGATTTTAGAGCTATAGCGATCCATCGCAAGCGCGAAACCTTTATCCCCTATGGCAACGACACCTTCAAAGAAAATGACTTGGCTTATGTGATAACCAAACCCGAAGCCATTGATAACTTGTTGCATCTGGGCGGAAAAGTACCGCTTAAAATCCATAATGTGATGATTGTGGGTGGCGGCAGGGTAGGACGTATCGCGGCCAAAAGGCTTGAGAATGACATGAACATCAAACTTATTGAAAAAGATAAAGATCGCTGTATTTTACTGACTGATTATTTGGACGATGCCCTAGTGATTAACGGCGATGCCAGAAATATTCAACTGCTCGAAGATGAGGATATTAGAAATATTGATGCTTTTATTGCAGTAACAAATAACACCGAAACAAACATCCTCACTTGTTTACAAGCCCGGACTTATGGCGTGAAAAAAACCATTGCCCTGGTAGAAAATATTGATTATATCGACATCTCGCAAAATATTGGTATTGACACTATTATCAACAAAAAACTTATTGCCGCCAGCTATATGGTGCGTTACACAATGGGTGCTGAAGTAACATCGCTCAAGTGCCTCAGCGGTATTGATGCCGACGCCATGGAACTGATTGCCCGCCCCGGATCGGCAGTTACGCGCAAGCTTATCAAAAACCTCAACATCCCCGAAGGCTCAATAATTGGCGGAGTTGTGAGAGGTGAAGACAGCTATATCGCTATGGGCGACTTTCAAATCGAGGAAAATGACAAAGTTGTCGTGTTTGCGCTTCCAAATGCCATTCATAAGATTGAAAAACTTTTCCATTAGTGAGAATTCAAAAAGATAAGCACCCATGAAGAGTTCTCTTCACAAAATAAATTTTGCAATCATTCTCAGAATCATTGGATTTCTGTTAATCATTGAGGGTTTGTTTATGTTAACGGCTTTACCCTTCACTTATCTACATTGTGACCTTGAGTGTACAGCCATACCCTTGTCAGCACTGATAACTATTTCTGTTGGTGGTTTTTTGTTTTTAATAAACCGTAAAGCGGCGCCAAATCTGGGCAAGCGTGAAGGCTATATCATCGTGAGTTTTACTTGGATTTTGATTTCGCTGTTTGGCGCATTACCTTATCTAATTAGCGGAACGATACCAAACTTTACCGATGCTTTTTTTGAGACCATTTCTGGTTTTACAACCACGGGTTCTACTATTTTGACTGATATTGAGTCGATGCCACACGATTTACTCTATTGGCGTAGCCTCACGCATTGGCTTGGAGGCATGGGTATTATCGTGCTTTCGGTCGCCATTTTGCCTATTTTGGGTATTGGTGGTATGCAGTTGTTTATGGCCGAAATGCCAGGCGTTACTTATGATAAGTTGCATCCACGTATCACAGCTACTGCCAAACGGCTTTGGGGTATTTATGTGCTATTTACATTGCTTCAGACCTTGTTGCTTTGGGCTGGTGATATGAACTTTTTCGATGCCATAAATCATGCTTTCGCTACCATGGCTACTGGAGGTTTCTCGACCAAAAATGATAGTGTTGCCTCCTTTTCTGCATACAGTCAGTACATTATTATAATATTTATGATTTTGGCAGGAACCAATTTCACGCTTCACTATTTTGCGCTTCACGGAAAACTCGCTAAAGTTTTTAAAGACGAAGAATACCGCGGCTATCTTTTTATTGTGGGCTTAGTAACCTTGCTAATTACTGCTGGATTATTGGTGGTTAAAAGCGGTAGTGTTGAAGTAGTTTTTAGAGACAGTTTGTTTACGGTTGTTTCCATTCTCACCACAACAGGCTTTGCTACCGCAAATTATCTGACGTGGCCAACCATTTTGTGGATGTTGATTTTTGTGCTGATGTTTATTGGTGGTTCTGCTGGATCTACAGGTGGTGGTATGAAAATAGTGAGGCAGTTGCTATTGCTTAAAAATTCGCGAATGGAACTCAAACGAGCAATCCATCCCAATGCTGTTTTGCCTGTACGCTTTAACGGCAAATCGGTTCCGAAAGACACCATTTTTAAAGTAATGGCCTTTTTTCTGATGTACATCCTTATATTTGCCATGGGCATGATTGCGCTTTCAGCTTTAGGTCTTGATTTTCAGACCGCGGTGGGCGCTTCTATCGCCAGCCTTGGAAATATCGGCCCTGGTATTGGCAATGTGGGACCGGCTAATAACTTCGCCATCATGCCGGATGTAGCCAAATGGCTGCTGTCGTTTATGATGCTGATGGGAAGGCTGGAAATCTTTACAGTACTTATCTTATTCTCTCCACAATTTTGGAAAAGATAGCGTGCTTTGGGTGATTTTTTTAGACTTATAGAAGAATCGTTGAGGCATATTAAATTGAATTATTCTAAATAATTGAATTTTTTTAGCAACTTCTTGCTTTTTTTTATTTCCTTTGTAGTCTATTTATCATTAATAACCAATTAAATAAGCTATTATGAAAACGCCCACGCTAACAAAAATTTTCTTGCTTTTGGCATTTATTGCCGTCACAAGTACTGGCTGCGATAAAGCCAAAGATTTACTTGATGTAAAATTTGATGCTGATTTTAAAACGAACTTAGACATAGATAATCAGGCTGAAACTTCCAGAAATGCTAATGGAGCTTTTTACGCAGAAGCGACAATTGATCCAAAGTCAAACAGTGAATTTGCTGAATATGGGAGCAAAATCAAAGACATCGAAATCAATGAGGTTAATGCCACCGTAACAGCGATTAGCACTGAGACAGTTCTTGAAACAGCAGTAATTACTGTTGCATCTGGTGATATGACCAGTGCCATTTGGAACTTTACCAATGAAACTTTAACTGTTGGAAAAAAACTGACACTTGACAATGCTAATGGTCAGTGGGACAATGTTAGAGCAATGTTGAATGCGCAAAACGCATTTACAGTTTCAATGGCTGGAACCGCCGATCAGGATATTGTGAAATACACCTTGTTAATTGAGATTAAAACGAGGGTTACAGCTAACCCCTTGAACTAAGCTTTAATCAGAAGTAAAAAAAACCCGCCTTTGAGCGGGTTTTTTTGTGCCAATAACTTACCTAAAAAAGGTGAATCTGATTGATGGATACCTCAGTGATATAGCGTTTGGTGCCGTCTTTATCGTCCCAGCTTCGGTTTATCAGCTTGCCCGAAACGGCCAGCTCTTTACCTTTAGTAACGACCTTTTCGATGATTTCAGCAGTTTTCCCCCAGGCGATTAGGTTGTGCCACTGGGTGTTTTCTTTACGTTCGCCCTTTTGGTCGTAATAATACTCGTTGGTGGCGAGGCTAAAGCGTGCCAGCTTGCGGTCTTTATCAAAAGATTTAATTTCGGGAGCCATTCCGGCGCGTCCGATCAGTTGTACGTTGTTAATTAATTGTGTCATGATTTCAAGTGTTTAATGAATGGATAAATGTAAAATTCAATTACGGGTTTTGCTTAGTCTTATTTGGATTGTTCAGCTTTTCCAAAAGCCATGACCTGGTAGATTTCCACCTCAGTGATATAGCGTTTGGTGCCGTCTTTATCGTCCCAGCTTCGGTTTATCAGCTTGCCCGAAACGGCCAGCTCTTTACCTTTAGTAACGACCTTTTCGATGATTTCAGCAGTTTTCCCCCAGGCGATTAGGTTGTGCCACTGGGTGTTTTCTTTACGTTCGCCCTTTTGGTCGTAATAATACTCGTTGGTGGCGAGGCTAAAGCGTGCCAG
>Ga0265293_10007197_pt1 | contig 17308 bp, 16 predicted proteins | sample Munlanlewell138R_FD_192505 | JGI IMG/M metagenome (GOLD analysis project Ga0265293, IMG submission 192505) | Leachate microbial communities from a municipal landfill in Southern Ontario, Canada - Leachate well 138R | ecosystem: Engineered > Solid waste > Landfill > Unclassified | place: Canada...
CGCATTTACCTGTGCTAACTCTCCCTGGAGCTTCCACCTTATTTGCGGTGGTACCGATAAAAACTTAGAGGCCCACGGTATGCTCGAAGCCCTCAAAGTGGCTAAAGGAATCCATTTACTGGGCGGCAGTTTTACGACCAACAAACTTATCCCCCTCCTTGAGCAAGAGGAAATTCCCTACTCTGGCCCCTTCTCCTCAATGGAGGAGGCGGTGGCCTCAGCTTATAAAGATGCGAAAACTGACTTGGCTATTCATCATACGGTCGCGGTGTTTTTATCGCCTGGTGCAGCTTCTTTTGGCATGTTCCGTCATGAATTCGATCGAGGCGATCAATTTAGAGAAATAGTGAAAAATTTGGAGTAATTATTCTTCAGTTGAAACAGAGTATTGCTGGGACATGCGATGTGGAAATCGCCGGCGCTGTAATTGATAGCGTTTGTGTTCCAGCCCAGCATACAAAACCCTAAAGAAAGGCTTGTACACATAATCTAGAGATTGGTGGCGGTAGCAAACATACCCCCCAAATGCCCGTTTAAATAGGCGCAACCCTTCCAAATGAGATCCGCGGTGAAAGGGTCCACTTATCCCGTAGAAATCATAGATTGCACACCCGTTATCACAAGCTTTCTTTATGGCATAATCTTGTAACAAATAGGAAGGAGAGCAGCCTTCAACTCGCAAAGAGGCCCCATATAAATATAGGGCGACTGCACTGGTTTCTAAGATTATTGCACCACCGAGTAAGGTCTTTCGATCATATGCCAGATACAAATGACACTCCGCATCTTTTCCTGGCAGGGTTAAGAAATTTTTGATATAAGCCGACGGCCGTGCCGTAAAACCATCTCTTTTAGCAGTTTCAAGGTAAATTGCATACCACGCATCAAACGTTTTAGAAGTTTTGTCCCAATTCTTAATAACGATATTCTGTGCTTTTGCTTTACGAATATTCCGACGGGCTCGCTCTCGAAAATTCAACCGAACAGCATCATATCCTTGTGTCAAATCAATACGGGCAGTCCCTTCGGGTTGTACCGACTCACGACAAAGACGAATGTTACGACCCGCAATAGGTACAATCTGCTCATCGTCCGTTTTACTCCAGGGAAGATCAAAACGGATAAAGGCAATTCCCTTGGGCAACAAAGGGCGCAAAGCACGCGAAAATAACCGTATTACTTGGGCCCCCTCCCCCTCATATGCATCAATTTCAGGGCCAAAAGGGATGTAAGCTAATCGCATTCCAAGTAGTAAGCGCCGAACTAAGACTAATACCACTGAGGTATGCTCTCGTTGGCCATTAACCGCTGGAGCTGTAAAGCTAAATGCAAAAGGATGCCAACGAGAAGCTCGCTTTGCCTGGGCCCAAAACTGACTTTGAAATGGATTCCAGGTTGCATCGAGTTGATCCAGACCTACTCTTTCGACGGTAACATGTTTCATTGTTATCAGCCAACTTCTCCATTTTTGTACTGCGTTACTGAAAGTGGATTCCCATTGGCAGTAAGAGGTCGTTCTTCAATCTTAACAATGCCATCTTCAGTATATAATGGTAATGCAAAAAACTGGTCCGCTTTAACTTGGCTACGAACTTCTTCAGGGGCTGCTAAGCCTTCTGGCAATATTTCAGTACCAATTTCAAATTGATCGGCAAAGATTATTTCACACGTAGTGTTCGCTTCAGCATGAGGATCACTTGCAGCTAATAACATACCCCGGCTCTTCACTCCTCTAAAGTTAGCTGGCTTTAGATTCTCCACCAGTACAATATTACGTTGGAGTAACTCTTCTTTCGTATAAAAAGGGACAATACTTGAAACGATCGTGGTTGGTTCTTCAGATCCGGTATCGACTTGAATAATATAGAGCCTATCCCCTTTGGGATGTTGTTGGACGTCAATCACTTTACTTACCCGCAAGGTAACTTTCTTAGCAAATACTTCAGCAACGGATTCTTGTGGTGCTAAGCTTTCATTTTCCATCTGTTTCTTCTCCTCAATACGAGATTCCTGACTACCCGCATAACGGGCTCTAAGTTCCTCGATAATATCATCTTCTAACTTTGTAAACAGGTAATCAGGTTTATTAATCACCTCTAAATCGGTAAAAACACCCAATTGATCCCAAGAGGCCCCTTCACTATTCAAATATCCCAACAACCTTTGCGATGCTAAGGGAATATAGGGGGCCAGTAGAATCCCCAAATCTCTAATAAGATAAATCAACGTTCTCAGCAATGAGGCGGCTGCAGAAGGATTTTCAGTTCTTTGTTTCCACGGCTCGCCATCTTGAAAAGCTTTATTGCCAATTGATGAAAGGGCACATATCTGACGTAAAGCTTCGCGGAGCTCAGCTCGCTCCAAAAACTTATCTATTTGACTCTCTTTTTCGATAATGTTTTGCACAAGAGTCGTATCGAGCGGACCTTCTGGTACCTTCCCATCATAAAACCGATGGATAAAAGTTAAAGTTCGGTGAACTAGGTTAGAGATGTTCCCAATAAGTTCACCATTAACTTTCTCTTGGAAATCTTTCCAAGTAAACAGGACATCAGCCTTTTCCGGCCTATTATAAAACATATAAAAACGCCACATATCAGCCGGAATACCTGTTTCTTGGACATCATTACCAAAAACACCAAGACCTTTGCTCTTGGAAAACTTTCCACCCTCATAATTCAGATATTCACTACTAGACATATGGTGGAGCATTGTCCACGGCTCCCCGGTCGCGAGCAAGGTACTGGGAAAAATAACTGTGTGAAAAGGAATATTATCTTTACCAATAAATTGAAATAACTCCACCTCTTCCTGGTTTTGCCACCAATCACGCCAATCAGGGGTATAAGAAGCGGTGATTGAAATATAACCAATGGGCGCATCAAACCAGACATAAAAAACTTTATCTTCAAAACCCTTTTTGGGAACTGGAATACCCCATTTTAGATCTCTAGTGATGGCTCGTTCCTTTAATCCATCTCGAATCCAGGACTTAGTCGTTTGAATGGCGTTCTTAGCCCAAAATCCCTCTACTGAGGCTTTGTTTAACCACTCTTCAAGTAAGGGGAGAGCCTTAGGTAAATCAATATAGAGATGTTTGGTTTTGCGCAAGACTGGTGTTGTTCCGCATACACTACACTGTGGCTCAATCAGATCGGTTGGATCTAAAAGAGTACCACAAGCATCACATTGGTCGCCTCTTGCCCCAGTTGAGCCACACTTTGGACAAATTCCTTCAACAAGGCGATCGGCTAAGAAACGGTGATCATGCTCACAATAGAGCTGTTCGATCTCAGCTTCACGAATATAGCCAGCGGCATCAACTTTTTTGAAAATATCTTGCACTATAGCGGTTTGATTTGGAGTGCTAGTGCGGCCGAAAGTATCAAAATCTATTTCAAACCACCGGTAAATGTCACGGTGAATTATATAGTAGCGATCGCACAGTTCTTGGGGAGTAATCCCCTCTTGCAAAGCTCGAGTTTCACTGGCAGTGCCATACTCATCGGTACCACAGACGTACAAAGTCTCATACCCTTTTGAACGACAAAACCGGGCAAAACAGTCAGCAGATAATACTTGTAGTAAATTCCCTAAATGAGGAATATTATTTACATAAGGCAAGGCGGATGTTATCAATCGTTTTTTCATGGTGTCTACTATACCCTTCACTGACTCTTTTTTCAATCAGGGAGACATAATTCCTGCTTCGTCTCCTGTTTGATTGACGATACAACACAACTAGGCTACATTTAGAGTGTACCGGCAGCGAGCCGGAGTATACAAGGAGGAGAATAGATGAACAATTCGGGAACATCGTCCCGTAAGCCATTTCACCTCAGTCCGAAACTTATTGTCGTTGCAATCGCCATAGTAGTTTTATTCATTTTAATTATGAGTAGTGTTTTTGTGGTTGACCAAACAGAAGAATCTGTTATATTGCGCTTCGGCAAATTTCATAGGACTGTTGGACCTGGACTACAAACAAAACTGCCATTGGGTATAGATAAGAACTACAATATTCCTACCCGAGTCGTGCAAACCATGACTTTTGGACAAGCTTCTACTTCGCAAGATTTTAGATCTACTTTTATGTCGCAACCTTCTGGTTCTTCAGTCGGGGAATCAATTATGTTGACAGGAGACTTGAACATCGTAGATGTCCAATGGATTATTCAGTATCGAATTGAAGACCCAGCTAAATGGTTATTTAATGTACAAGAAAGGGATAAAACTATCCGTGATATCAGCCAAAGTATAATTAATCAGCTGGTTGGTGACCTCCCTATCTTAGCTATTATGTCGGGTGAAAGAACTTCAATAGAAACTGAATCACAAGCAAAAATGCAGGCCATATTCGATTCCTATAATTTAGGAGTACGAGTAGTCACTGTTAAATTACAGAACACTGTTCCTCCCGTAGGGGAAGTTCAGGATGCATTTGAGGATGTCAACAAAGCTATTCAGGATATGAATCGATTGATCAATGAAGGTAAAGAATCCTACAATAGGGAAATCCCTCGTGCACAAGGTGAAGCCTCACAACTTATTCAGGTTGCTGAAGGATATTCGGCCGAACGGGTAAATAATGCTGAAGGAGATGTCGCTCGTTTTGCGGCTGTCTTAGAAGCATATGCCATGAGCGAAGATATCACAGCACGTCGTCTCTATATTGAAACGATGGAAGATATTCTCTCGCAAGCTGATGCTGGTACCTTAACACTCATCGATAAGGAGTTGGATAATTTCCTTCCAATCAGTGATCTTACCACCATTCCAGGAGGTAAAAAATGAAAAAACTTGTTACCACATTAGTCATCGTAGTTGTTATTTTAGTCGTTTTTCTACTCCTAGGACCTTTCTTTATTCTACAGGAAGGTGAATTGGCGGTTATTACTCGGTTCGGAAAAATTGTCAACACCCATCAAGATGCGGGACTTAAGATTAAAGTTCCTTTGGTTGATACTGTTGTAAAATATCCTAAAAAGATTATGTCTTGGGATGGTGATGCACAGCGCATACCGACGAAAGAGAATCAGTTTATTTGGGTTGACACCACCGCTCGGTGGAGAATTACCGACCCAGCTCTGTTCTATCAGTCAGTTACTACCTTACCAAACGGGATATTGCGCCTAAATGATGTTATCAACTCAACTATCCGAACTGTTATAAGTGAAAACTTCTTAAATGAGGCTGTCCGTAATTCAAACCGTATTAATAATATGCGTGTTGAAGAGCAGGTCCAAAGTGTTGAAAGCGTCGAAGATGCTGAACAGCTGAGGAATCTCACCAAGACCGAAATCCAACAGGAATCAATTACGATTGGACGTGAAGGTTTAAGTCAAAAAATATTGAACACCACGCGTAGATTTACCGTTGAGTTTGGTATAGAAGTAATCGATATCGTTATCAGACAGATTCGCTATAGCGATGACCTTACGCAAAGTGTATACCAGCGTATGATAAAAGAACGTAATCAGATTGCTGAGGCTTATCGCTCGTATGGTCAAGGACAGCAGGCCCGTTGGGTTGGAAAAACTGAAAATGACAAGAAGAGTATTTTAAGCCAAGCTTATGCAAAAGCAGAGCAAATTAAAGGTGTGGCAGATGCAACAGCTACCAAGATTTATGCAGATGCCTACGCAGAAGATCCTGAATTCTTCACTTTATGGAGAACTCTTGAATCTTACCGAAAGACCATTAAGAATCTGAATAAGGTATTTTCAACTGAAATGGAATACTTTGATGTCTTATATGGACCGAAAAGGCTCCAATTAGATTAATTTAGGATTCTGTGATTAGCGGCCATCATCTCTAAAAGGGTGATGGCTTTTTTTAGGAACAATTGGGGCACAGACCAGTCATGTTAATCTGAACAGCGTCTATACGAAAGCCTGAGGGAACCGCAATGGTAGGAAAGGTAACATCGTGTAAATCATAGACATGACCACATTCAAAACATTTAAAGTGAATATGGTTAGTCACATTTGCATCATAGCGCATCTCATTTTTTTCAATTGCGATTTCTTGAACAACATTATGACTACATAGAAGATTGAGCACATTATAGACAGTGGTGCGTGAAATGGAGGACATATTATTCTTCAATTCACTATAAATAGTATCCGCAGTAGGATGAATAGGGTTATCCAACAGGTATCTATATACGGCCACCCGGTGCTTGAGAGGGCGCACGCCATGTTCCAATAAAACCTTTTTTTCTGCGCCAGGCTTCATATATTGCTTTTTTGTCATGATTGTTAGTCTCCTACTATGTGCTAGTTATGTACGGCAATTCGTTCAAAGTGTCAACCAAACCCTTAGGATTGGTGCCTCGCTTAAAAAAGATGGGACTTCTGCGCTTAAGCGTTCTAAACTGCTTCTCTGTTTCTTACGAGTATATTATAGTGGGGAGCATAGGAGGTGTAAGTGCAGACCCATCGACTCTCTTCATTGTGTCTTTTGATCCTTATAATTCTCATGTTCACCTCTTGTGTCTCTAATTCAGCAGCTCAACGTTCCACACAAATCCCTTATCGCATAATCTCGGGTACAGTAATGTATCCTAATAATCTCTATTTTCCTACCCGCGTTAGAATGGAGATTACCCTTACTGCCCAAAATCTGTCAAGTAATGAACAATTTCAGCTTGTAACCCAAAGCATCCGCAATCCCCAACGATTCCCAGTTAATTTCATTCTCCGGTACGACCCCAATGATATTAGTCGATCATTAGAGTACTCTCTCATTGTTGAACTCTATCATGAGCAAGAAGAATCCCCCTATTTAATCAGTCCAACGGTAGTGTTGCCGACCCTAACAGGTGATGAAAATATACTTGTTGAATTAGCTCCTATTAAAGAGAAAATCTGAATAGTATCCATTGCTAATATGTTTCATGAAAATTCAAACAAATACTTGTATAATTATACAACAAAGGGTTGCTTTTAATTTATCTTTATGCAATATTCGTCCTATTAGATGAGTATATATACGAAAATGGATGAGGAACCTATATGAAAAAAGAAAAAGTAGTATTAGCTTACAGTGGAGGATTAGATACCTCTGTAATATTAAAATGGCTAGCCAATAAAGGTTTTGACGTAATTGCCTACATAGCCAATGTGGGACAAGACGAAGATTTTACCGCAATTGAAAAGAAAGCTTATGCCACTGGTGCATCTAAGGTTTATGTCGAAGACCTTCGCAAGGAATTGGTTACTGACTATATTTTTCATGCATTAAAAGCTAACGCTACCTATGAGGGAAAATATCTTTTAGGAACCTCAATTGCTCGACCCATCATTTCAAAAAGACACATTGAAATAGCTCAGAAAGAAGAGACCCTCTTCGTTGCCCATGGAGCTACTGGCAAAGGTAACGACCAAGTCCGTTTTGAACTCGCCTATTATGCTCTCATGCCTGAAGTTAAAATCATTGCTCCTTGGAAAGATCCTGAGTGGCTAAGTCAATTTGAAGGTCGTTCTGATATGATCGCCTATGCTAAAAAATATGATATACCCATAAAAGCATCGACAAAGAAACCCTATAGCGAAGATGAAAATATTTTACACATCAGTCATGAAGCCGGCATCTTGGAAGACCCTTCCCTGCGCTGTCCTCCAGAAGTATTTTCCCACACCCTTTCACCAAAAGACGCACCAGATCAAGAAACAGTGCTGGCAATAGATTTTGTCGATGGAATCCCGGTAAAAGTAACTAATGAAAATGATAACACAGTTGTTTCAGATCCTCTTGAGATGTTTTTATACCTTAACAAAATTGGACATGATAATGCTGTAGGTCGTGTAGATATGGTGGAAAACAGATATGTCGGTATTAAAAGTCGAGGTGTCTATGAAACACCGGGCGGTACTATTCTTTGGTTTGCCCATCGTGATCTTGAAGGTATTTGCATGGATAAAGAAGTTATGCACCTCCGAGATATGCTTATGCCAAAATTCGCAGAACTGATCTATAATGGCTATTGGTTCAGCCCCGAATTTGATTTTCTCTCAGCAGCTTTTAACAAAAGCCAAGAACTCATCACCGGCACTGCCAAAGTAGCCATCTATAAAGGAAACTTAATTGGCGCTGGAGTTTCTAGCCCTTACTCACTCTACAATGAAGCCCTCGGGAGCATGGAAGTCTCAGGTGGCTATCAGCCAGAAGATTGTAAAGGTTTTATTAATATTAATGGTATACGCCTACAAGCCCACCATTACTGGTTAAAGGCTAGAGAATTAGATATGGCGCCCTAAAAAGGTCTCTTCATAATGCTCAACTCCCATCGAAAGGATGCGAGCAATATGATCATCGTTGAGACTATAATAGATCCTGCGCCCCTCCTTGCGGTGTTTCACCAAGCGAGAGGCCCGTAATAGCTTTAACTGTTGGCTGATAGTTGATTGGTGCATCCCAAGAGTTTCGGCAATGATATTCACAGAGAGTTCACTCTGTTCTAGGAGGAATAGTATTTTTAACCGAGTTGGATCGCCAAAGACTTTGAAGAAATCGGCAATGTCTCCAACTTCTTCATCGAGGGGAATACCTGCAGAAAGCTTGCCAATCTCTTGTTTATCCATGTATCCAATCTATCATAATGGCTCCTCGTAGGCAATAAAGTTTCTTATATTCTCATTTACCGTTTTATGCTACTATCACAACAAAAAGAAGGAGGAAGTTTAATGAACAAGACAAAAAAACCAATCATTGGGTGGATTGGAACTGGTGTTATGGGACGTTGGATGTGTCATCATATTCTTCCACTGGCTTCAGAGGTGTATGTTTCTAATCGAACTATGGCTAAAACTGAACCATTAGTAGCCGAAGGAGCTATTGCGGTAAATACTCCGGCAGAAGTTGCTCAGAAGGCCTCTATTATATTCACTATTGTTGGACATCCGATTGATGTGGAAAAAGTCTATTTTGGTCCCCAGGGCCTTCTCGAACATGCCCAAGCTGGTACGATCTTTGTTGATATGACCACCACAAAACCTTCTTTGGCACTGCAGATAGCAGAGATGGCCAAAGCGAAGGGGTGCGAAAGTATTGACGCTCCTGTATCGGGAGGGGATGTAGGTGCCCGTCAGGGTACACTCTCCATTATGGCAGGAGGAGATCAATCAACCTATGCTAAAATCCTCCCGTTATTTGAGAAAATGGGTACATCGATTCAATTACAAGGGCCTGCTGGTTCTGGACAACATACCAAAATGTGCAATCAAATTGTCATTGCCGGAACTATGATCGGGGTCTGTGAAGCGCTAACCTATGCCCGCAAAGCTGGCTTAGATGGAAAAACTCTGGTGGCGACTATTAGCAAAGGGGCAGCTGGATGTTGGTCTTTAGATAATCTGGCTCCAAGAGTATTAAAAAATGATTTTAAACCAGGATTTATGATCGATCATTTCGTAAAAGATATGGGAATCGCTCTGGAAGAGGCAAAACACATGAAAATTGCCCTTCCTGGCTTAGCATTAGTGGAACAACTATATATTGCCCTACAAGGTGCCAAAAAAGGTTCGTTAGGAACACAGGCCTTAGTACAAGCCCTCGATTCGCTTAACGCACTAGACTGACACCTTATTTTCAAATGCAAGGAGGCGTTATGGATATTAACAAAGAGTTTGCAACGCTGAATCTTCCTGAAAAGGAACCGATTCAAATACCAGTAATTACCGATAGTATGGGAGAGAAGTCAATTGACGTGCGCGGACTACGGAAACAAACTGGTTACATAACGTACGACCCTGGATTTGTAAATACAGGAAGTTGTACTAGTTCTATTTGTTACATAAATGGGGAAAAAGGTATTCTCCGCTACCGTGGATATGATATCGAAGATTTAGTAGAAAATTGTGACTTCGTTGAAGTTGCTTATCTCTTAATAAAGGGAGAACTACCGAATCCAATTGAACGAAGAAGATACGCCGAACTCCTCAATAAAGAGTCGATGTTGCACTACGATATGCAAAGCTTTTTTAGAGGATATCCATATGATGCCCACCCGATGTCAATATTATCGGCTATGGCGGTCTCTATGTCGGCCTTTTATCCAGAAATGGACGATATTGACCCAGAAATACAAGTTGACTCTGCAGTAACTCGGTTAGTTTCAAAAATCAGAACAATCACCGCCTTTACCTACCGTCAGTTACGAGGTGAAGATTTCGTGAACCCCTCGTACAAATATAGCTATTGTGAAAATTTTTTAAACATGATGTTTAAAACTCCGGTGAATGAATATCACATCAACCCTTTACATGTTAAAGCACTGAACCAACTACTCATTCTTCATGCTGACCATGAACAAAACTGCTCAACCACCGCGGTTCGACTCATTGCCAGTAGTGGTGCCAATTTATATGCATCTGTAGCTGCCGGTATTTGTGCCCTTTGGGGTCATAAGCATGGAGGAGCGAACCAAGCAGTAATCGAAATGCTAGAAACTGCTATCGCCAATGATTGGACCCCCCAAGATATTGTAGAGATGGCAAAACAAAAGGATAATCAATTCTTGCTTATGGGTTTTGGCCACCGAGTCTATAAAACATTTGATCCCCGCGCCCAGATAGCCAAGCAATTAAGTAAAGAAGTCATGGCCCAAAGTGGTGAAACCGATCCATTATTAGAATTTGCACTCGAGTTGGAAGAAGCTGCCATTAAAGATGACTATTTCATGGAACGGGGATTGTACCCTAATGTTGACTTTTATACGGGAATTATCTTTCGCAAAATAGGCATTCCAACGAGTATGTTTACTTGTATGTTCGCTATGGGAAGACTTCCAGGCTGGATTGCTCACTGGCTAGAATGGACCAAAGACCCCTATGGCAAAATTGGGCGTCCACGACAGGTCTACGACGGCCCGAATCAACGAAAAGTTAAGCACATCGACGAGCGTTAAAAGTTTAGGGGTCCCCACTTGGTGGGGATACTCCTTATAGGGCTGTTTTTGTGTAATTGAGCAGGCCACCAGATAGTAAGATAGCCATTTGGCGCAAACTAAGGTGAGCGACAACTTCAATCTCTTTCTCTTGGGTCTTGTTATACAATATCATTGATTTTTGCTTTTTCACCATTGCTTCTAATTGATTATGCACATCACTAAGCTGCAAACTATCGCCTTGTGCAATATCGTCATAGTCAGCTTCACAGACAAATTCTACCGGCAAAATACCAAAATTACAAAGGTTAGCTTGATGGATACGTTCAAAAGATTTTGCCAATACTATCTGAACACCTAAATACATAGGACAAATAGCTGCATGTTCACGACTCGATCCTTGTCCATAGGAAAAACCAGCTACCACAATATTGGCTTGTTGTTTTTTCTGATTTTCCTGCGCTCGATCATGAAAAGTAGGATCTAATCCTTCAAAAGTATACCGGGCATAAGCGGGAATATTCGAACGATACTTAAGTCGAGCACCGGCGGGCATAATATGATCGGTAGTTATTTTATCGCCTGCTTTTAACGTACAGACCCCCTCAATGAGTTGAGGTAAGGGGCGACTTTTCGGAGGATCCCCAATATTAGGACCTCGTAGGACCTCAATTGCACTACCGTCTTCTGGTGGGAAGATCAGCATCCCGTCATCAACAATGAATTCTGTTATCTCCATATCTTTTGGATAAGGAATTCCATGAGAGCTCAGAGGATTGGTGAATGTGCCGGTAATAGCACTTAGCGCTGCGGTTTCGGGACTTACCAAGTATACTTGGGCACTTTTGGTACCACTGCGGCCTTCAAAGTTTCGGTTGTTAGTCCGCAGTGAAACAGCATCCGTTTCAGGACTTTGGTGGTTTCCTATACAAAATCCGCAGGCACTCTCTAAGATACGGGCACCCGCTGTAACCATTTTTTCCAGTGAGCCGTCTCGGGCCAGCATCAGCATCACCTCACGAGATCCGGGAGCTATGCCTAAACTTACGGTAGGCGAGACTCTATGACCAGAAAGTATGTTAGCTACTCGATGTAGCTCTGCATACGAACTATTAGTACAACTGCCGATAAGAACCTGTTGAACAGGCATCCCATCTAGTTGTTGAACATCAAGGATATTTCCTGGAGAGTGTGGAGCTGCTGTTTTGGGGACGACGTTAGATAAATCAATTATATACACATCATCGTAGTGAGCATCTTTATCGGCAGCGAGTGGACGAAATGAATCGGTCCGTTTTTGCGCATGTAAAAATTGTTTAGTAACAGCATCAGAGGGAAAGAGAGAAGTAGTTACGCCACATTCGGCCCCCATATTACAAATTGTAGCACGCTGGGGAACACTCAGCGAAGCCACCCCCTCTCCCGTATACTCAAAGACACAATTTACATTGCCTTTCACCCCAAATCGTTGGAGCACAGTGAGAATAACATCTTTAGCCGTAACCCAAGGTTGTAATTTACCAATGAGTCGAATCTCAATCACTTTGGGAGCTATAAGGTGAAAAGCTCCCCCTCCCATTGCTACAGCAACGTCAAGTCCACCAGCTCCAATGGCAATCATCCCTAGCCCACCCCCGGTAGGAGTATGGGAATCAGAGCCTAGCAAAGTTTTCCCTGGTTCTCCAAATCGCTCGAGATGAACCTGATGGCAAATACCGTTTCCTGGGCGAGAGTAGACTACCCCATAACGCTCAGCGACGCTCTGCAAATAGCGATGATCGTCAGCATTTTCAAAACCCACTTGAACGGTGTTATGATCAACATAGCTCACTGCCAACTCATTTTTTACCCGATCAAGCCCCATTGCCTCAAATTGCAGATAAGCCATGGTACCAGTGGCATCTTGAGTCAGTGTCTGATCAATACGAATTGCAATTTCTTGCCCAGCAGACAAAACACCATCTACCAAGTGTTCTTTCAATATCTTATATGTTAATGTGGATTTCATATCTTTCTCCTAGTCTCTATCATGCCTAAAAGACAATTTTTAGTACAGTGGCAATTTTCGCTTAATACTAAGGAGATTCCGTAGTAAAGCAATAATTATTGGAATTGCCACGAGCACTGAACATGCATAGAGTACTCGGGTGAAATCGAGATATTGATAGACAGTTCCACCCACAATGGAACCTACAATAGTACCAATAGTTAACAGCATTTCATGAATTAACATTCGCTTTGAGCGATGGATACTCCCGGATGCCCCATGGAAAATACTAAAAGAATACATCATGGCAAACAACATTCCAAATACGAAAAAGAAGAGAATATAATGAAAAAAGGAGAAGCTTAAAGTTCCTAATAAACAAATTCCCACTACTAATATTTGGATAATTATTACCAAGGTGCGCTTAAAATGCCACCAACTAGTTTTGCCCATAACAACAAACATACCGACGGTTGCCAACCCACGCACTAATAGCAAAAGCCCCACAGCTGATTCAGAAAAAGGGAGATTATCGAGGGCATGCAAAGGGAAAATGGTAAGAATAACCGCAAGAGCCGCGTAGACGGTCAGAACTCCCGCCCAGGAAAGGAATCGTAAAGGGGTACTTTGATCTATGGCAGTAGTTTGTTGTATATTTTGATATTCGCTTACTACGGCCCTTATTCCTGGAACCATTTTTGTCGATATTCCAATGAGGCTAAAGACAAGGCCAAAGAGCATAATGCCAGCAAACAATGGGACACGTGTATGTATTTCTACCAAGATGCCAGTCAAAAGGGGTGAGGTTGCTGCACCTAAACTCCAAGAAACGTTAAATGAGCTGGTAGCTTTATTTAAAGCTCTTCCTTCCTTACCACGCGCAAGCCAAGTCTCAATCTGTGGCCATAAAAAAGACATTGCAATGCCGTACCCTGCCAGCGCTACAAAAGCCACGGCAATTGAAGTTGTGACCATGACAACAGCAATTGATATTCCCATGCCGGCCACAGAAAGTGAAACACTATGGCGTGGTTTTAACCGAGTAGCAATAGGACCTAAAGCTAAACAACTAATAAAATAGGTGAAGGTATAAATTGAGGCAGAGACCCCTATCAATTGAGGTGAGAGGTTAAATTGGAGACGCATATGATAGACTAATGCTAAATTTATCATAGCAATAGCAAATTGAGCCATAAAAGAGGTTGAGTTCAGAATACGCGATTGTAGTTGCATGCTTCGGTTTAAGTCCATTAGTGTCAGTTGTATCGAGAAAACAACTCTAGGGCAAGAGGAATCTTATTATCTAGTGGCATATTGCAAAAATCGCCGTTAATACGGTACAGTATAGCTATGGAGATACTTTGTATAAATCGACCCTTAGTAGCTGCTTTAATAGCTGCTTTTATTACCCAATTTCTCAAACCCTTTCTCCTTTGGCCATTTGAGAAGAAATTTCATGCCGAACTTTTTATTAGTACGGGAGGTATGCCCTCTTCACATACCGCGATGGTAGTTGCCCTCAGTACCAGTATTCTCATTATCGAAGGTGTACAAAGCTTAGCATTTGCAATAGCACTTACTTTTAGCCTTATTGTTATACATGATGCCATGGGAATTCGTAGAGCTGCTGGGAAACAAGCTGAAGTTATTAATGAATGGAGCCGAATACTCACTCAAATCCATGAGGCAGGACAATTTAATCCCGAAAACTTAAAAACAATGTTAGGGCACAGTTTTATGCAAGTGTTGGGAGGAACGGTAATCGGACTGCTTTGCGGCTATATTTCAACTATAATGTAATGAATAATTATACAAACATTATTGACACTTCCTGCATAATTATGTAAATTCTAGCAATCTGTTTTTAACCTTGGAGGTTGCTATGAAGAAAACTATATTATTGGGCATATTATGTATTGTTTTAGGTTCTGTCCTTTTTGCTGGTGGAGCCAAAGAGAAAAGTGATTATGTATTCGCTTCGGACTGTACTTGGCCACCATTAGAGTTTGTTGATGAAAGTGGTGCAATTGCGGGATTCGAGATAGATCTTGTTGCGGCTATCGGGAAAAAATCAGGATATTCCATGGTATCCAAGAATGTAGCATGGGAAGGGATTTTTGCCGGTTTAAATAATGGTGCTTATGATGCTGTGGCATCGGGAGTAACCATTACTGAAGAACGCAAAGAGACTATGGAATTCACTACACCAATTCTTGAAGTTATTCAGTCAATCATTGTGCATAAAGGAACGACGGCAATTACCAGTGAGAAAGACCTCAACGGTAAAACTGTTGGTGTGCAAATTGGTACCACTGGCCATTTTGCAACTGAAAAAATTCCTGGAGTAACAGTAAAAGCCTATGATGATATTGGCCTTGCTATTGAGGATCTTTTAAACAAAAACCTCGATGCAGCAGTAGCCGATTCGCTTATTGCGGCTGAATTTGTGTTAGGCAATGAAAACTATGCCAACAAATTACAAATAAACGGCACTGTAGGTCAGGATAAAGAACAGATTGCAATTGCCGTCAAGAAAGGCAATAGCGAGTTGCTCACTATTCTCAATGATACCTTAGCAGCCTTAGAGGCAGATGGGACACTCTCCAGTCTCAAGAAACAATGGAATATATTGTAGACAAAAAAATGGTTTTACAGGACCGAAGCAGCTAAAAGCTTCGGTTTCTTATACTTTCAAAGAGGATTCATGGAAAAAATAACAGAACAAGAGACACAACATACCTCGCTAATAGCAAAACTGGTCTCAAAAACTCCAGTGGAAAAAAAAGGAGTGACCCATATTCAAATGACAGACGGGGTTCTTATTCCTAAAAAGAATGATCATCACGTCTTTAATTCATGGCGTCTCACCTTTTTCTTAGCTGTGGTGTTGCTCAGCTCTCTAGTAATCTTTGTTCCCAAACCGTATCGCGCTATTTTCTTGGTAGTCATTAAGGGTGCCCCAGTTACCTTCCAAGTCACCATACTTTCGATTATGGGAGCTATCATCATTGGACTATTCTGCGGTTTAGGCTCTGTGGCAAAGAGTCGTGTTATTAACATGATTAGTGGAGTCTATGTTGAATTCATTCGGGGAATCCCCCTCCTCGTCCAACTTATATTTATTTATTATGCGATGGGTAGGCTCTTTCGAATCGAAGGCATGTTAGCCGCCGTAGCGGCTCTATCGATCTGTTTTGGGGCTTATATGGGAGAGATCGTCCGAGCAGGCATTCAAGCTATCCCAAAGGGGCAGATGGAAGCTGCTATTGCCCTTGGCCTCTCGCGTAGCCAAGCCTTTCGTTATGTAATTCTGCCCCAGACTATAAAAGTAATCTTACCGGCCATCGGCAATGAGTTTATCTCCATGTTAAAAGATTCGTCTTTAGTATCGACTATTGCCTTAACCGATATTTTACGTAAAGGACGTGAATATATTTCACGCACTTTCCTTTCTCTTGAAACCATGTTGGTTGTTGCTTTGGTCTATTTGGTTATTACTCTCGTATTGTCCCGTCTAGTGGGAATGCTAGAAGAGAGGTTACATAAAAATGGCTAGAATACGGATAGAACACCTATATAAAGATTTTGTGATTACTAACAATGAATCACTACATGCGGTCAAAGATGCCTCTTTAATCGTCCAAGAAGGTGAAGTTGTAGTAATTATAGGACCTTCAGGAAGTGGAAAAAGCACCCTCTTACGTAGCATAAACAAACTGGAAATCCCCTCGGCGGGAAAAATATTTATTGACGACGATGAAGTAACAGGAAGTGCTGATATCCGTAAAATAAGGGAAGAAGTCGGCATGGTTTTCCAAAGCTTCAACCTATTTCCACACCTTTCGGTACTTCAGAATATCATTCTAGGTCCCATAAAAGTGAAGAAAATGGAAAAGAGCGCCGCTAAAAAATTAGGGCTAGAGCTCTTAGCCCGTGTAGGATTATCAGAGAAAGCTAACAGTCATCCCAACCAACTCTCAGGCGGGCAACAACAACGAGTTGCTATCGCCAGAGCTTTGGCTATGAATCCAAAGGTTATGCTTTTTGACGAACCCACGAGCGCCCTTGATCCTGAAATGATTAAAGAGGTTCTCGATGTCATGCTTTCTCTGGCAAGATCAGGAATGACGATGCTCATAGTCAGTCATGAAATGGGCTTTGCCTCAGCAGCAGCTGATAGGGTCGTATTCATGGATGGAGGAGAAATTATCGAAGTAGATACCCCCGAAAATCTTTTTAATAACCCACAATTAGAAAGGACAAAGCAGTTTCTTAAACATATTCTCTAACCTGCATTTAGAACATATCTAACACTCTTATAATACACGTTGAGAGTCTACGTTTTAATTAAGCTCCTCATTGTTTACTTTTCTTTATTCCTTTATCATGCCTCCATGAAAAGCGAACAATCTTGGATTTCAAGACATATTACA
>Ga0265293_10007198_pt1 | contig 17308 bp, 14 predicted proteins | sample Munlanlewell138R_FD_192505 | JGI IMG/M metagenome (GOLD analysis project Ga0265293, IMG submission 192505) | Leachate microbial communities from a municipal landfill in Southern Ontario, Canada - Leachate well 138R | ecosystem: Engineered > Solid waste > Landfill > Unclassified | place: Canada...
TCCCTCAAACTCAATCTTAGTTCTTCCCCCCTGCTCTCCTCTTTTAGGTGGGTATTTAGGGGCACTCCCAGAGGGTTTGGTACTTTCGCGAGAAGATCCCCCTTTGCCTAGAGAAGAATCTATCTTAGGCTCCTCTTTTACACCCTCTTTACCCATATCTCTACCCTCCTCAGCTCTTTTACTATTGGTAGAGAGAGAGCTCTCCCTGCTACCACTCTTGGCAAGAGGAGCGCTTTTGTCAACCTTAGTGCCTCCCTCTGTTGCACCCCCCTCTTTAGCAACGAGAGTCTTAGGGCTCTCTGTTTTAGCGGTAGATTTAGACAACTCAACCCTATCGGCAACTTTAGAGGAGTCGGGTTTGGCAGCGGATTGGGAAGAGTCGGGTTTGGTAGTAGCTTTGGAGGAGTCCGATTTGGCAGTAGATCGGGAAGTTTCAATTTTAGTAACGCTACGCTTGGTTGTCCTGGTACGCAATTTTGGTCTCTTCTCCTGCTCTTCGCTCTTTAGAGCAGAGCTGGAAGAGTCATCATCTGTTCTATTATTTTTGTTCGCTTCCACCTCTACCTTACCTTTAACAGCAGCCGACGGTTTACTCTTAGTATCGCTCCCCTTGCTACTACTCTTTGGAGCGGTAGTTTTAACCTTTGGTTTAGCAGTTTCGGCCTTCTCTCCCTTACCCTTAGCTGAAGATGGCTCACTCTTAGGTGTAGCAGCCACGCTCTCTTTGGTAGAAGACTCTTTGGTAGAAGCCTCTTTGGCTTCAGCTTTAGCTGTAGCCTTAACTCTGCTCTGGAGGGTTCGTTTTTTAGCTCTATCAATCCTACCGCCAACCTTAGCCTGTTCGTCTAAGATCTCATAGATTAGATCCTCTTTAGTAAAATTTTTAGCTTTTGCAATTTTCAATTGGGCAGCTATATCAATCAACTGCTCCTGACTTTTTTCTGAAAGTTCTTGTATGTCGTACATTAAAATAGATGTGTGGATGTAACTTATCCGTATGAATCGGGCAAGGATATGCCGCAAGTGTGGCGCAAATATACTCTATATCTCCCACAAATCCAAATTAGAAGAGAGCTATTTATCTATATGCTACAACATCTATCTCTATTAGTGCCCCCTTTGGAAGCCCAACTACCGCAAATGCAACACGGGCAGGATAGGGTTCACCAAAAAATTGGGCATAAATCTCATTCATAGTTGCAAAATCCTTCATATCTGTAAGATAGACAGTAGATTTTAGAACATCTTCAAAACCGTACCCTCCCTCTTTTAAAATTTCTCCTACATTTTTCAGCACCTGTTCTGTCTGCTCTTTTACCCCCCCTTCAACAAATTGCCCCGTTTTGGGATCCATTGGAAGTTGTCCCGAAATGTAGATAAATCCGTTGGCAACCACTGCTTGGCTATAGGGGCCAACAGCTTCCGGTGCCCTCTTGGTTGAAATAACTTTTTTCATAATATAAAAATTTATAATCCACCCCTACGATCCCAATAACTTGCATTTTTCTTAAATTGAAGAAGATCGGCAAGAGCAGATGATTTAGCATTTATTCTAAAACTCCAACTCTCAAACATTCCCGAAGGGACCCATGAGAAGGAGATTAAAAAGCAGTGTAGATCATATGTGGCGCTAAGTTGGGTTGTAGTCAAAGCCATCTTCATAAGATCTATCCCCGTATTAATGTTAATATTGAGGTCTCTTCCCAACTTCAATTGTGCAGAGACACCCAAAGTTTGCATAAAATTGTGTTTACTCTGCAACTCCCCTCCAACATTGGAGTAGGAGCGACCATAAGAGTAGTTGTAGTTAAAGTTCACAGACCACGGGTTATTTGGGTCCATGTAAAAGACCCATCCACCCGGAATATACTCGCCGGTAACGGGATGATTGTATATTCTGGTATACTCAAACTCTTTTTGAAAACTATTTGCAGGAAAGCCCTTTCCCGCCCCCTTGCGCCTCCCCTCACCCGAAAATTGGTAGGAGAAAGAGAGACTGGCATTAGTTAGACGGGCAATACCTCCTCCCGGCACCTCAATCTGATATTTATTGTAGGTCCTTCCATTATTGTCAACAGCGTAGGGGTTGAAAGTTGCATTTGCATTGAGTGCCAACGAACCAAAAATTGTAGTTGTCAAAGAGGTAGAGATATTGGAGAGTTTTAGCGAATCTGCAATAAAATTGTATGAGCCTCTTAATGAGAGATTATCTATAATCTTAATCTTCTTAAGTTCATCTCTATCCTTTTTATCTACCACCTTAGCCTCTACATTATTGCTCACCGAAAAATTGAGAGAGGCACTACTCCCCTTAGAGGGGTAACCAAATCCCAACCCCTCATATCTATTGTACTCCAAACTATTTAGATTGCCATCTCTATCTATATAGTTGTAAGTGAGATAGCCATTTGCGGCAGTTCCCTGTTCGGGTCTGTAGGAGAGGCTCATAGAGGGTTTAATCATATGGCGGATTGCCCTTATATTTCTCTTTTTTCCAAAGTTGAAGAGACCATAAATGGTAGTTGCCATAGAGAGCGATGCCGAATAGTCTGTAGTTGCACCAAAATGTGAGAAGAGAGAGCCAACTTCGCTCTCTACCCTGTTGTTATCTGAATTATAATGTTTAGAACTCTCCTGAAAAAACCAATTCATACCAAAAGAGAGCCCCGGAGAGAATTGAAAATAGTTTAAAAGTGTAAAAGGGGGGAGTCCTATCTGAAAATTGTGTTGCATTCCACTTCTAAACTTCGAAAGTAGATCCTCTTCATTCAAATCTCTCATTCTAAAATTTAACTTGTTGTTGAAGTTAGAGTTATACGAGAGAGAGATCTTCTCTAAAAATCGCTCTTTACCCACACCCTCTTTTCTCTTAAATGGAAATATTCTATTAAGGGTGAAAGTTAGATTGGGTATCGTTAATGCATATGAGCTATCTAATGAGTTCTGACTGTGTAGAAGATTGAGAGAGAGAGAGAAAGGTTTGTCATAAAATGTTTTGCCATATGAAACAGACGACGATATCTGATTTTGAAGACTCTGCTGGATATCGTAAGAGTTTAGCCTATCGTTCATAGGGGTAGAGAAATTCACAGAGGCTCTAAAAGAGGTGCCGGGTCGAGATTTTGGATCTTGAGTGTGGCTCCATCTCACCGCAAAATCTTTACTCCTTCTAAAATCTGGGGCTCCCTTCTCCCCCACCTGATTGACCGAATAGTTTAAAGATAGATTTCCATTATATTTATATCGCTTCTTATATCTGGAGGTGAGCATTGCATTCCAAGAACCCAAAGTATATATATCTCCTGTAAGGGTAACATCAAAGTGATCCCCAAAGACAAAGTAGTAGCCCAACCCTTTTAGAGAGAAGCCTCTAGAGGCCTCATCATTAAATGTTGGAATTAAAAGGCCACTCGCTCTGGTAGCTCTTTCGGGGATAAAGCCAAAAGGAAGTGCAAAAGGTGTAGGAACATCCTCTACCACCAAATAGGCAGGACCAAAGATAGTCACTCTATTGGGTTGGGTAACCACCTTCGCATTGGTATATTTAAGATAGAAATGGGGGTGTTCGCTATCGCAGGTTGTATATTTGCCGCCTGCAATATTTATAGAGTTGTCGGCCATCTTCTTCAATTTGGCCCCATGTAAAAAACCCTCATTCTCTTGAGTTATCATATTCTTAAAGATAGCCTTACGGCTCTTGAAATTGTAGTGTACCTCCTCCATCTCATATTGATCGTTCCCCTCCGACACCACAGGCTTCCCCTGTAAAAGATTGCTACTATCCTTCAATCCGGTAGCATAGACTGTAGAGCTGCTCAAATCGTAGGAGAGGAATGCCGATTTTATTGAGAGGGAGCCATACTTTACCGAAACATCGCCATAATAGTTTATAACCCTTTTACCATTACTAAAATCCTCTACTACAGAATCTCTTGCCTCAGAAAAAATAGGATAGAGCAGAGAACCCTTCTTTGTAGTATCGGCAACTCCGGCTCTTCCAAGAGAATCGGCAAGAGCGGGATCTGCAGCTTTAATAGACTCTATTTCGGCAGAGTCAACAGAGGCCCTACCTGCGGAGTCCAACTGCAGAGTAGGAACCCTTCGCCCGGCAGAGTCCAACTGCAGAATAGGAACCCTTCGCCCGGCGGAATCTACTACTCTCTTCGAATGCAAAGTGTTGCGCTTTGTGGCAACACTATCGTAGAGTACCCCCTTGATACTATCGGAAATATTAAGATCGATAGATTCTTTGGCCAATGACAATAGCGAAGAGTGCGAAGACCTTAGAGCCCACAGTTCTAAAGTTATGCCAATAAAAGCAAGCGATATAATGAGAAATCGGAACTCTCTTCTCAAAGCAAAAACACTCTAATTGATTGCAAAAATGTATTACATTTGCAGGGTGTAAAGTTAATACTAATTTAACAACAACTATGCCCCGAAGCCTCCTTTTCCTACTAATTTTCGCTATTACTCAATCAACACCCCTCTTTGGTCAAGAGAGAGGGAGGGTAGGAATCTCAAAAGTGGTGATAGATGCCGGCCACGGAGGGAAGGATCCCGGTACAGTTGCAGCCGGAGGTAGAGTAAAGGAGAAAGAGATTACACTCTCAGTTGCTCTTAAATTGGGAGAGATGATATCGAATAGCTACCCCCATATAGAGGTAATCTACACCAGAAAGAGCGATATCTACCTAATGTTAGACAAGAGATCCGAGATAGCAAATAAGAGCAGAGCCGATCTCTTTATCTCTATCCATGTGAATGGAGCCCGTTCTACTGCAGCATCCGGTACAGAGAGTTTTGTAATGGGAAGCGACAAGTCGCGTTCCAATTTAGAGGTTACAATGTTGGAAAATAGCGTTATACTTCTCGAAGGAGATGATTACAAGTCGAGGTATAACGGATTTAATCCCAACGATCCCGAATCTTATATAATTTTCTCTCTTCTTCAAAATGCACATATGGAACAGAGTCTCCATTTTGCCTCTTTTATTCAACAAGAGCTCTCTAAGGGGCCAATAATAGAGAACCGTGGTGTTAAACAGGCTCCATTTTTAGTTTTATGGAAAACCGGCATGCCTTCGGTATTGGTTGAACTTGGCTTTATCACCAATCAGAGAGATTTGAAAATTTTAAACGATAAAAGAGCCCATACAAAATTTGCTCGGCAAATCTTTCAGGCCTTTCAATCCTATCACTCCCATTACTACAAAGAGGAGAGAGAGATGGAAAAGCCCCCTACACCCCTATCCCAGGAGAGAGAAATATATACTATTCAGATTCTATCCCTCTCCCGCTCTTTACCCGGCAACTCAAAAGAGTTTAAAGGATTAGGGGGGATCTATCTGCTAAAAAAAGATGCTCTCCATAAATTTGTAGTGGGTAAATTTTCAACTTTAAATGAAGCTAAAGAGCAACAGAGAGAGATAAGAAAACAATTTCCCGATGCCTTTATTATCAAGATAAAGGAGCGGCAATTACAAAGACTAACAAACTGATAATGAATCATTATGGCTAAATTCAAAATTAACCGCGAGCAAAAATTGGCTCTATTTACAATCATTATCCTAATCTCAATATATGGAGTTATCAATTTTCTAAAGGGTAAAGAGCTCTTTAGTCGTCAAACCTATCTTCATACATCTCTATATGAAGTTGATGGTCTCGCCCCCACCACTCCAGTCTACCTGAGGGGATTAAAAATTGGAGCCATTGGGAGTATCGACTGGAATAAAGAGGAGGATAATTTTTTGGTCACATTAGCAATTAAAAGCAGATACAAAATTCCCAGCAATAGTATTGCCTACTCCTATGGCACCGACCTTCTTGGGAGTAGAGCACTCAAATTGGAGTTGGGAGACTCCCCACTCTTCCTCAAAAACAGAGATACCATACCCAGCGCCTTTGAAGCGGGAATGATAGAGGGGGTGATTGGCTCCCTAACTCCGGTTATTGAAAAGATCGATACTCTATTGGCATCATTACACACCACAGTTGAACGGGTAAACTCTATTGTTGGAGAGGAGGTAGAGGAGAGCTTAAAAAAATCACTTGAAAATTTGGAGCAAACTCTTCACAACAGCACCCTTTTCACAAAAGATCTCCAAGAGAGCGGCAACTCAATTTCCCAAATTATCGAAAATATCAATAAATTGACTACGCGACTCGAAGGAGAGAACTCTCCTCTCAACCGCTCATTAGAGAATATAGAAGCTATCACGGAGCAGATAAAAGTGGCCGATCTTACCAAAACCATTGAAGAGATAAGGGGGTTGGCTGCCAAGTTTGAAAACCCCGATGGAAGCATAGGCAAACTGCTCCAGAGCGACTCTCTTCACAACTCATTGGAAAGCTTGATCAAAGAGCTAAATCATCTAATTGAAGAGATTACCAAAAACCCCAAAAAATATATTAAAATTACTGTTTTTTAGATATTTACTAAAAATATTTTCTCTTTTAACAATTAAAAAATTTATATTAAAATATTTGGCACTGACTTACAAAAGGTTGTAATCTTTTCCAAAATTACAACTCAATTTTTCTTTTTTTCTTTAAAAAAATTATACAAATTTGTACAGAAAACTTAACCTAAAATCTCTTTTTATCCAATATGTCGGAACCTAAACATATCACTGTATGGAATAGCTGTCTAAATATCATAAGTGATATAATAGTACCTCAAAGTTTTAAAACTTGGTTTCATCCTATCAAGGCGGTAAAGCTTACAGGAACTGTATTGACAATTGAGGTCCCCTCCAATTTTTTTAGGGAGTATCTTGAAGAACACTATATAGCTCTTATTGGAAAAGCTCTTAAGAGAGTATTAGGGAAAGAGGCCAAATTGGAGTATAATGTACGGGTTATCAGCGGTGAAGAGCCGGTGGTCTATCCCCAGCAGTCGGGGCAGGAGTTAAAGAACCGCTCTCTACCTATTCCCAATAGAGGCAATAAAATTTCCAACCCATTTGTCATTCCGGGGCTAAGACAGTTGGAGATAGATCCCCAACTAAATCTCAACTATCAATTCTCCAATTTTATTGAGGGAGAGTGTAACAGATTGGCCCGTTCGGCAGGACTCTCAATTGCAGAGAACCCAGGAAAGGGAGCCTTCAATCCTCTATTTCTCTACGGAGGGGCGGGACTGGGAAAAACCCACTTGGCACAAGCGATAGGGATAGAGGTAAAGAATAAATTCCCCGAAAAAATAGTGCTCTATGTAAGCGCCAATCGATTTATGACCCAATATATGGATGCAATAACGGTTCAAAATAAATTGACCGATTTTCTCCATTTCTATCAAATGATAGATCTTCTAATTATAGACGATGTCCATGAGTTCTCTGGTAAAGCGGGTACACAAAATGCCTTTTTCCACATATTTAGTCATCTCCACTCAACAAATAAACAGCTTATCCTCACCTCCGATAAAGCTCCTGTAGATTTGCAGGATTTAGAGATGCGGCTTCTCTCCCGCTTCAAATGGGGGCTGTTGGCAGAACTTCTCCCTCCCGACTTCGACACCAAAGTCAAAATCCTACAGGCAAAGGGCTATAAAGATGGTATTAAGCTCTCTACCGAAGTTGTAGAGTACATTGCAGATAGAGTCAACACCAATGTTAGAGAGTTGGAGGGGACCCTTATTTCGCTCTTGGCCCACTCCACTCTTACACATAAAAAGATAGATTTAGAACTTGCAGAGGGAGTTATAGAGAAGATTGTCTCCAAATTTACCCCTGAAATTAGTGTAGAATCTATACAGCAGGTTGTTTGCGACTATTTTAAGATCGATTGTGAAAAATTTTCCAGCGCCTCCCGCAAACGGGAGTTGGTACAGGCAAGACAGATAGCTATGTATCTGAGCCGTAACCACACAAACGACTCTTTAGCCTCTATCGGTTCAAAAATAGGTGGTAGAGATCACACCACTGTTCTCTATGCCTACAACACCGTTTGCGACCTTTTGGATAGTGATCAAACTTTCCGTAAATTTGTAGGAGAGATAGAGGAGAAGCTCAAAATCAGATAATTCTTTTAGAAATGGAACAACAATCAATCTTTTCGCTCTTCCACCAAATCACCAAAATACCTCGGGAGAGTGGAAAAGAGGAGAAAATAGTAGCCTATCTAATTAACTTTGCAAAGGAGAGAGGTCTCTCATACAAGGTAGATGAAGCTAACAATGTACTAATCTCTAAAGTGGCAACAGAGGGTCGTGAAGGGGCACCCACCGTCATACTGCAGAGCCACTCCGATATGGTTTGCGAAAAAAACTCCAATAGCAACTTCAACTTCGATACCGATCCAATAGAGTACCAAGAAGAGGATGGTTGGCTAATTGCCAAAGAGACCACCCTTGGAGCAGATTGTGGTATTGGTATGGCAGCACAGCTCTACATCTTAGACTCCTCTACCATTTCACACGGAGCGATAGAGGCTCTTTTTACTGCCGATGAAGAGAGAGGGTTAATTGGAGCGCAAGCACTCCAACCCAACTTTATGAGCGGAAAAATCTTAATAAACTTAGACTCCGAAGATGAGGGAGAGCTCTTTATTGGGTGTGCAGGAGGGTTAGATACAACTGTAGAGTTTCCCTACACTCCCACCCCACTAACTCAACCGTTAAACTTTTTTAAAGTGGGATTCTTTGGTGCTTCGGGGGGGCATAGCGGAGACGAAATAGATAAAGGATTGGCCAATGCCAATCAACTTCTGTTTCGCTATCTTCTTCAGCTGCAAAGTGTGGGAGAGTATCACCTCTGCTCTGTAGAGGGTGGCAATAAACGCAATGCAATTGCCCGTGAAGCATATGGTATAATAGCTATTGAAGAGGCTTTAATAGAGAGAAGCAGAGAGCTCTTCAACCAAACCCTTTTAGAGATTAAAGGAGAGTATCCCAAAAGCGATCCCAATCTAAATGGGCTATTTGAGAGCGCTCCAAAAAGCGACTCTGCAATCGATAGAGAGAGTGCCCAAAAGTTGATATGGGCAATGAATAGTGCTCCACACGGAGTTTTGGCAATGAGTCAGGAGATAGAGGGGTTGGTTGAGAGCTCTACCAACTTGGCATCAATAAAGATAGTTGAGGAGGGCAAAATTGTTATTGGAACAAGCCAAAGAAGCTCTATTGAGTCTGCAAAACATCACGCTGCCGCAAAAGTAGCCTCCAATTTCAGGCTGGCTGGTGCAGAGGCCTATCATCTCAATCAATATCCCGGGTGGAAGCCAAGCAAAGAGTCGCCAATACTCGATTTAACTGTTAGCTCCTATCGTAAACTTTTCAATCAAGAGCCAATAGTAAGAGCTATCCATGCCGGGTTGGAGTGTGGTATGTTCCTCAAGAATTTTCCTACGCTCGATATGATCTCTTTTGGCCCCACAGTAAAAGGGGCGCACGCACCCGGTGAGCGGGTTGAGATTGCCACTGTAGATAAATTTATGAAACTTCTTATAGATTTGTTAGAGTCTATAAATTAACCATATATGACACCACTAATTGCACCCTCTATGCTCTCGGCCAACTTTGGAGAGCTCCACAAAGAGGTAGAGATGATCAACAGAAGCGAAGCTCATCTTATTCATTTAGACATAATGGACGGACTCTTTGTCCCCAATATCTCATACGGCTTTCCTGTACTCTCTGCAATTGCCGAGCGGGCAAAAAAGCCATTGGATGCCCATCTGATGATTGTAGATCCCGACCGCTACTTGGAGCACTTTGCCAAACTCAATATCGCCTATCTTTCGGTTCATATAGAGGCGTGCCGACATCTGCACAGAACCCTTCAAAAGATTCGCTCATTGGGAATGAAGGCTGGTATAGCCCTTAACCCGCACACCCCAATCAACTCTCTTGAGGAGATTCTCCCTTCGGCAGATTTTATACTAATAATGAGTGTCAATCCCGGCTTTGGTGGCCAACAATTTATAGAGCAGAGTTATAAAAAAATTAGATCCCTACGAAAGCTTATCGAATCTCAAAATCTCTCTACTCTAATAGAGGTAGATGGGGGTGTTACCCTTGAGAATGGTCCAAAACTAATTGAGAGCGGTGCAGATATTTTAGTTGCAGGCAACTCCATATTTGGATCGATAAACCCCACCCGGACTATTGAAGAGATGAGTCGCTGGAGTCGATAATATAGCGCACTTCTTTAAAGGAGTAGGTTGCAGAGTGGCCGTTACGCCTCTTCAATATCAGCTCCCCAATATCGGTTACACCTACAATTTTAGCCTCAAATGGCTCTCCAACAGCTTCAGCTGTAGAGCTATTTGCATTTTGATATAGAGCAAATTCTCCTACCCTATAGAGATAGCCTTTATACTCTCTACCGAGCGCTGTTACAGCTCTCTCTCTCTCCCCCCAATAGAAAGTCTCAAACCTCTCATATATTACTGAAAGAAGAAGGTGAAGTTCCTCCTCTAAAGAGTGCTCCACTCCTGTAAGCTCTGTTAGAGAGATTGGGTTGGGAGCACCGCTTAAAAAGAGCCTTTGATTAACATTTAAGCCAATGCCCACTATGGAAGCCGATAAAATGTCACCCATTAGATAGTGCTCTATCAATATTCCGCAAATCTTCTTATCCTCAATATAAATATCGTTGGGCCACTTAATTTTTGCCTTCATCCCCCTTTTTGAGAGATAATCGACAATAGCAAGAGAGATAGTTTGAGAGATTTGAAACTGCTCCTTTGCTTTAATATCAATCTCCTTCAACAAGATAGAGAAAAGGAGATTTTTATCTTTCTCACTCTCCCAACCCTTTCCCCTCTGCCCCCTGCCCCTCTCTTGGAATCGTGCCCAATAGACAGTAAAGTGCCGGTCAACTTTTATATTTTCCAAGGCGATACTATTGGTAGAGCCGGTTGTGTCAAATCGTCTTATATTGAACTCCATATTATCAATTTTTGGGTTGGTCTTAAAATTGCAGTAAAAATATCGTATTTTTGTAAAGAAGCAGAAACAAACAGATAAATAATAGAAAGATAGTGTCTCAAACTAAAAGTAACAACAGCAGCAACAACAACTCACAACTCAAAACAATAGCCAATGCCATATTGGATAAGAAGGGGAGTGGTGTAGTATCTATAGATATCAGCTCTATAGGAAGTGCAATATGCGACCACTTTGTAATATGTAATGCCGACTCGGAACCCCAAGTGTTGGCTATTGCCGACAATATAGAAGAGCAGATGGTAAAAGAGTGGGGCAGAAAGATCTCCAGAATACAGGGCAAAGAGAACGCCTTTTGGATTATAATGGATTATGGCGATATTGTAGTTCATCTCTTCAAGAGCGAGTATCGTCGATTTTACCGATTGGAAGAGCTATGGGCAGATGCCGAAAAAACTATATATCAAGATGACAAAGAGTAATAAAACAGGTAATAAACCTCAAAAAGGGGGAAAGAAATTCCAACTGCCCAAATTTAATATTCTCTGGATATATATATTGCTTGTACTCTTTTTAGGTTATAAGTTCCTCAACTACAATGGTGGCGGCCCTGTAGAAAAAGGGTGGTTAGAGGTAAAGGAGCAGATTGCCCCTGCAGGTGATGTAGAAAAGATTACCTACATTAAAAATTTAGAGAAGGGAGAAGTTGAAATAAAAAAAGATAGCCTTAGCAAATATTTGGAGCTCTTTGGAAACCGAGAGCCTAAATTTGCTCCACACATTACATTTCGAACAGCAGAAAATTTCTACTCCGAACTTGAATCACTTAGAGAGTCGTTGCCCCAAAAAGATCGTTTCGATCTTAAAATTGAGGAGCGTACCAACTATATAGGGAAGGCGTTGGAGTGGCTCTTCTTTCCCATACTATTGATTGCAATGTGGCTCTTTATTTTCCGTAGAATGAATCGAAATATGGGAGGTGGCGCTCAAGGTGGGGGAGGAATCTTTTCTGTAGGTAAATCTCAAGCCAAACTTTTCGATAGAGAGTCCACCAATATAAGTGTCACCTTTAAAGATGTAGCGGGTTTAGAAGAGGCGAAGGTAGAGGTGATGGAGATTGTAGATTTTTTAAAAAACCCACAACGCTACACCTCTCTTGGAGGCAAAATTCCAAAAGGGGCACTTCTTGTAGGTCCTCCCGGTACCGGAAAAACCCTTTTAGCCAAAGCGGTAGCCGGAGAGGCCAATGTCCCCTTCTTCTCTATTTCGGGTTCCGACTTTGTAGAGATGTTTGTAGGGGTAGGAGCTTCAAGGGTAAGGGATCTCTTCCGTCAGGCAAAAGAGAAAGCTCCCTGTATAGTCTTTATTGATGAGATTGACGCCGTTGGTAGGGCAAGGGGAAAGAATGTAGGTTTCTCCTCAAATGATGAGCGTGAAAACACACTTAATCAGCTTCTTACAGAGATGGATGGCTTTGGCTCCAACTCCGGTGTAATAATTTTGGCAGCAACCAACCGCGCCGATATCTTAGATAAAGCTCTTATGAGGGCCGGTAGATTTGACCGTCAGATACATGTAGATTTACCCGAACTGATGGAGCGAAAAGCTATCTTTGAGGTGCACCTCAAACCTCTAAAACTTAGCAAGGAGTTTGATATCTCTTTTTTAGCTAAACATACACCCGGTTTTTCGGGAGCAGATATAGCCAATGTATGTAATGAAGCTGCTCTCATTGCAGCTCGTAAAAATAAAGAGGAGGTTGAGAGGCAGGACTTTTTAGATGCAGTAGATCGAATAATTGGCGGTCTTGAAAAACGGAGCAAAATAATTACTCCACAAGAGAAACGGACTATCGCCTTTCACGAGGCGGGTCATGCCACAGTGAGCTGGCTACTTCCTCACGCCAACCCTCTTTTAAAAGTTACAATTATTCCTCGTGGTCGCTCTCTGGGTGCTGCTTGGTACCTCCCCGAAGAGAGGCAAATTACCACCTTCGAACAGATGATGGACGAGATGGCTGCCACCTTGGGAGGAAGAGCAGCCGAAGAGATAATCAATGGCACCATCTCCTCTGGAGCATTAAGCGATTTGGAGAAAATTACCAAACAGGCCTACGCTATGGTAACCTACCTTGGTATGAGTGAAAAGGTGGGCAATATCTCCTTCTACGACTCCACAGAATCTTCCGGTTTCAATATTGGCAAGCCTTATAGCGAAAAGACAGCCGAACTTATAGATAAGGAGGTGAAAGCATTAATAGACCACTCCTATCTTCGAGCCAAAAATATTTTAAAGGAAAATATTGAAGGATTTACCTCTTTAGCAGAAAAACTTTTAGAGGCGGAAGTTATTTTTGCAGAGGATTTAGAACAGATTTTTGGAAAACGGAAAGGTCAAGATCTTCCATTTACCTCCCAAAATGAGTAATCTAACTATACGCACCCTAAGTGGAGCACTCTTTGTTGCAACTATTCTGCTACTACTTTTTATGGGAGAGTGGTGGGCAGCTCTACTCATATTGTTACTAATTGTAATTGCAACAAAAGAGTTTCTACGCATAACAAATGGTACTAAATTTTCAATTACATCAGCGGTTACACTACTCTTTTCTGCCTCTATATATATACTATCACACCTCTATGTAGCAAATAGGGTAGATAAAAGCTATTTTTTACTCCTCCCACCACTCTACCTTGCAGTAGTACTCTCCATTCTCTTCAGCAAAGAGTCGCTTCCCAATAGAAGTAGTGGCAGTAATTTTAAAGAGGGGCTACTCCATTTGGCAGCTCCTCTCTATATTGCAGTGCCCCTATCGCTTATACCATTAATCCTATTCGACAGATTGGGCAACTACACCCCCCTACCCCTCCTATCCCTATTCATTTTACTCTGGTCGGGAGATGTTGGAGCCTATCTAATAGGTACTAAATTTGGCCAAAAAAGAGAGAATAGATTGGCCCCATCAATATCACCCAAGAAAAGTTGGGAGGGCTTTTGGGGCGGGCTATTATTTGTACTCATAACTCTATTGCTCATACGCACAACTCCCCTATTCCCCTATCCGCTACTACACTCCATAGCTATTGCCACACTACTCTATCTCTTATCTGTGGCTGGCGATCTATTTGAATCGTTAATCAAGCGCAACTTCAATGTAAAAGATAGCGGCGCTATTATACCGGGGCATGGAGGGGTGTTAGACCGTATAGATGGGGCTCTGTTTGCCTTTCCAATGGCAATAGGCTATATCAATTTTTTTCAACTAATCTAAGACTTCTCTATAACCATGAAAATTGCCAAAGAGGGATACTCCATAATAGTCAAATCTACACTAATACTAAGTTCAGTGGCAATATTGGCAGCACTTTTTGTCAAAAATAGTACTATAGAGAGTATTATATTGGCTGCCGCACTACTACTTCTTATTTTTATCTTCTCTTTCTTTAGAGAGCCCCGTCGCTATTCGTCAAACGAGCCTCACAAAGTGTATGCTCCTGCCGATGGTAAAATAGTAGCAATAGAGAGGGTATACGAACCGGAATACCTAAAAGAGGAGGTGACCCTTGTCTCTATCTTTATGTCTGTACTCAATGTCCATATAAATTGGTTTCCCATAAAAGGAGAGATTACATATCACAAATACCATCCCGGCAACTACCTTGTAGCTATGCACCCAAAATCGTCTACTCTAAACGAGAGAACAACTGTAGCTATTAAAAACAGTAAAGGAGAAGAGATAGTGGTAAGACAGATAGCCGGGTATATTGCAAGGCGTATAGTCTGTTATGCAAAAGAGGGAAAAGCTGTAGAGGCGGGCAACAGACTTGGATTTATAAAGTTTGGATCGAGGGTAGATCTATACCTCCCTTTAGATAGCAAAATAGAGTTGGAAATTGGTGATAAGGTTAAAGCTCTTGAGAGCGTTGTTGCAACCTTTTCAGACTCTCGCCCATTGTAGAGAGAAAAGATTTTGCAACTCTTGCACTCTCTGCAGCAAATTGCCTCTCTCCACCTTGAGCATCGGCGCCGCGCCATGCATAGATTATCTCCCTTGAACTATTAATCAAAAGCGAACATCTCTCTCCCATCCCCTCTTTGATAACCTCCTGTAGGCTCCCCCCCTGTGCCCCTACCCCCGGTACCAAAAAGAAGTGTGAAGGGGCTATCTCTCTTATCTCCCCAAGTTGTTGCGAACGGGTTGCCCCCACTACAAACATAGTATTTTCGCTACTTCCCCACTCCATTGCCCTCCTTACAACTCTCTCATACAAAGGCGATTGAACACTATTTTTTAGCCCATCTTTTTTAGCTACAACACTATTGGTCTCAAAATCTTCTGCAGAGGGGTTGGAGGTAAGTGCTAAAATAATTACCCAGCGGCCGCTATATTTCAAAAAAGGAGCTATAGAGTCTTCGCCCATATAGGGAGAGAGGGTTACAGCATCGCACCCCACCCTATCAAAATAGTAGGAGGCGTAGCGTTGGGCAGTATTGCCAATATCTCCCCTCTTGGCATCGGCTATAATAAAAAGAGAGGGATCCCTCCTCCTAATATACTCCACTGTCATCTCAAACTGTCTCCACCCTAACGGCCCCTCTGCCTCATAGAAGGCCAAATTGGGTTTATAGGCCACTGCAAGATCGCTTGTAGCATCGATTATCTCTCTATTAAAATCAAAAAGAGGGTATTTGGAAGAGGCAAATTGCGAAGGGAGCAGCTCCCTTGTAGGGTCCAACCCTATAGTTAAAAAGCTCCCTTTATTAACAATATTGCTATAGAGAGTATTATAGTCCATTAGTTGCTATCCTTTAGGCGTTCGGCATTTTCGGCAACCTGAAGCAGCTCTATAACCTCATCGATATCCCCATCCATAAAGCCCTGCAAATTGTGCATAGTGTAATTTATTCTATGGTCTGTCAAGCGCGACTGCGGATAGTTGTAAGTTCTAATTTTAGCCGACCGATCGCCCGTAGAGACCATTGTTTTCCGTTTTGCAGAGATCTCATTTAGATATTTCTGATACTCCAAATTGTAGATTCTGGTACGAAGTTCAACCAACGCCTTCTCGTAATTTTTAATTTGCGACTTCTCATCTTGGCACTGTACAACAATTCCTGTAGGGATATGGGTAAGTCGTATAGCCGAATAGGTTGTATTTACCGATTGTCCACCGGGGCCCGAAGAGCAAAATGTATCTTTTCGGACATCGCTAATATTAAGTTCAATATCAAACTCCTCTGCTTGGGGCAGAACAGCTACAGAGGCGGCCGAGGTGTGCACCCTCCCTTGAGTTTCGGTTTGAGGCACCCGTTGAACCCTATGAACTCCACTCTCATACTTCAATATACCATATACACCGGCTCCGGAGACTTCGCAAATAAGCTCTTTATAGCCACCCGAAGTACCCTCCGATTCGCTGTTGATCTCAATTTTCCACCCCCTCTTTTCGGCAAATTTTAGATACATCCTAAAGAGATCCCCCACAAAAATAGAGGCTTCGTCGCCACCGGCACCGGCTCTAATTTCTAAAATGGCATTTTTGGCATCCTCCGGGTCGGCAGGAAGAAGAAGCACCTTAATCCTCTCCTCCATAGCAGGAATCCTCTCCTCCAAATCTGAAATCTCCTCTTTAGCCATCTCCCTCATCTCTTCATCTTTTTCACTAAGAAGAAGCTCTTTTGCCGATTCCAAATTGGCACAGGCAATACGATAGCGCTCCCCCTCCTCAACAATAGGCTCTAAGGTACTATATTCACGATTAAGTGAAATATATCGTTTCATATCGGCAGTAGCCTCAGGCAAAGAGAGCTCTTGTGCCAAAGAGTCAAATTTCTCTTTTATTCCGCCTATTTTGGAAAGTAGATTACTATCTCTCATACATTATAAATTGTGAACAAAAGTAGACAAAAACAATCAAATATTAAAATTGGAAAGGCCACCAATTGGTGGCCTTTATCAAGCTGTAACAAATTGTGTCAAACAAATACTAACTCAAAAACAGCTTAATATCGTCATCTACAGATCCAATTCCCGCTATACCAAAGTTTTCAACCAATACATTGGCAACATTGGGCGATAGGAATGCTGGAAGTGTAGGTCCCAAGTGTATATTCTTCACACCAAGCGAAAGTAGGGCCAATAAAACAATTACAGCCTTCTGCTCATACCAGGCAATATTGTATGCTATAGGAAGGTCATTGATACTGTTGGCATTGAAAATCTCTTTAAGTTTCAATGCAATAACAGCAAGCGAATAGGAGTCGTTACACTGTCCGGCATCTAAAACTCTGGGGATACCTCCAATATCGCCTAAAGGGAGCTTGTTGTAGCGATATTTGGCACATCCAGCCGTAAGAATAACAGTGTCGTTAGGTAGTGCTTCGGCAAATTGAGTATAGTAGTCACGACTCTTC
>Ga0265293_10007199_pt1 | contig 17306 bp, 13 predicted proteins | sample Munlanlewell138R_FD_192505 | JGI IMG/M metagenome (GOLD analysis project Ga0265293, IMG submission 192505) | Leachate microbial communities from a municipal landfill in Southern Ontario, Canada - Leachate well 138R | ecosystem: Engineered > Solid waste > Landfill > Unclassified | place: Canada...
TGCGGTACGACCGCATTCAAGTCTCGGCCAACTAACTCCACTAGAGTTCGCCGGCCGAGCGGAACCAGATACACCAACCGAGGCCATTCTCCAAGTTTGAATGGTCCGAAGAAATCAGGCAGGTCAGTGCCTTGTATGAGGTCAATGGCGGCGGCATGATGTGCGCTCCACGGCCGCTGTGATCAACTACGCTGATTCAGGTCTCTCTCTGATAATGACCGACCGCTAGTATATTTCCAAGCGATGCATAAGCGGTTCGGCATAGACAAGGTGTAAATGTCCAAGCTGTCCTGCTTGGCGTTGGCGGCAAAAGGTATTCGTCATCCAGTGCATTGCGCATGAAGAAACTCAGGTCCACGTCGGTGTTGCCAATGGCATTCCAGTGGAGGCACAGGTTGGCGAGGTCATAGGATGGCAATTCACCATTGGCCACGTAGTAGGAATCCTGCCAGTACCAATTGGCATTGAACACCAGTTCGCCATTCGTGGGCTGGAACGGCAACACCCAATGTACGGCGACGGACGTCGATCACTGTGGCGACGCTGGATCCAGGGAAGCTGCCTGAAGCTCGGGAGCCACTGGCACGGTTTGATGGGTATAGGCGAGGGTGAAGGTCAGGTCTTCCAGCAGTTCAACCACCAACTCCGAGTTATCGCCCCGGGAATGTTGATCGCGCCTTCGACATCAATCATGTCGAATATCCAAGGTTGTGGTCTTTATTGCTCACAGGCTAAGAGGGTGGGTGGGACACTACAATTTGGAATCTTGCGGCGCTCAAAGCGGCCGCGGACTGGGGTGGAGGATAAAACCCTCGTCCGCAACGTCCACCCGGGCCTGGGGGTAGATGGCCTTGACCAGTTGCAGTGTGCTGAGAAAAACACTTCGCGTCTGGCGTGAGCGCTTATAGCTGACGCCAGAACCGAACTCCAGTTGCTTCCAGGTGAGCAACTGCGGCGTCGCCAGCCCCGGTAAGGTGCCGGCGGCCCAGATATACATGTCGATCGCCCAGCTGTTGTCGCTGATGATTTGCAGTGCCCGCCGGTCGAGCCCGATGGCTTCGGCGAGGATCAGGTCGTGAAATCCCTGGCTGACGATGATCTGCCGGGAAAGCCCCAGGGAATCGATGTCTTTTTTGGAGGACGAAAATACCCCGCTGTCATAGATGAAAACATCCACCAGTGGCGTTGCCAGGCGGGTCTGGTCTTCCCTGACGATAGTAAGGGTGCACGCCGAGACCCTGCGGCCCTGGTCCGTTACCCGTTTGTAGGTCATACCGCCGCCTTCCACGCCGAGCGCCTTCAGATAAGCGTTGCGGGTGTGTGGAACATCCAGCAGTGCTGAATGCTGGCGGATAACCTGGGTGTGGAGATAGACAAGGGCCAGGCGGGCCTTGGCGCCAAAGGGCACGCCGATCGGGGAGCCATCGTCGAAGCGACCACTTTCCAGGTAATACTCATCAAAGCCGATCTGGTGTTCACCGAAAAAGCTGATCTGGCGTCGCCACTGGAGCGCGGGATCGTCGCCGGCCATCGGCTGGCGGTGGGGGAGAGCGGTGATCATCATGCTGGCCCAAGCCGGTTCAGGCTCGGCTCCGCGGGCCTCGAGCATCGCCGCGGCGGCGTTGACGCAGGTATGTTCAAGCTTGCTTTTGGTCAGCCGGCGGGCTTCGTCGATGCCGTGCTCTGTTATCATCTGGTGTGCGTCAAACATAGGCCCGGATATGTCCGTTGATGTCGCCTGATCGCGAGCCGATCGCGACCGTGTTTCGCACTTCATGCTAACAGCGGGGGTTCGCACGACGCAACGCCGGACGCCGGCACGGAATGTCGCGGCGTGCGCTGAACGCCTTTCAATTTGGCCGCAGAGTAGCTAGTATCCTGTGCCTTTGATGGCGGCATTCCGTCGCCAGCGCCAGAGCTGACCAACCCTCATCTGGCGCTATTTCATAAGATTTCCGACAGGGGGCAGCATGTCAAACGAAGTTATCGCGATCATTGGCGGCACCGGCGCGCTGGGCACCGGCCTCGCCCGGCGCTGGAGCGCCGCCGGCTACCAGGTCATCATCGGCTCCCGCACCCAGGAAAAAGCCGATGAGGCGCTGAACGACCTCAAGGCGGTCATGGCCGAAAGAGGGCAGGGAGACCTTCAGGTCCGGGCGCTGGAAAACCTCGCCGCGGCCAGCGCCGCGGATATCGTCGTGCTCACGGTGCCCTTCGCCCACCATGAAAGCACCCTGGAAAGCATCAGGCCCGCCCTCGATGGCAAGATCCTGATCGACGTCACCGTGCCCCTGGTGCCGCCCAAGGTGGGTACCGTGCAGTTGCCGCCGGAAGGCTCCGCCGGCGCCGCCGCCCAGCAGTTGCTGGGCGAGGGCGTCCAGGTGGTGTCCGCTTTCCAGAACGTGGCGGCCCATCACCTGCAGGAAGGCCAGGGGCTGGATTGCGACGTGCTGGTGAGCGGCAACAGCAAGGAGGCCCGGGAAAAAGTCGTCGAGCTGGTCGAGGCGGTGGGCATGCGCGGCTTCCACGCCGGTCCGATCGCCAATGCCGCCGCCGCAGAGGCGCTGACTTCGGTTATCATCAATATCAATCGCGCCCACAAATGCCATGCCGGCATCCGCATTACCGGCCTGGGCGGGGAACACGGCTGAGGGGCGTGCAGATGGACCCTGATCGTGGCTGACAGCCCCGCCAACACAGGGGTGTGGATTATCCTGCCGGTGAAGGCGGCCAGCGAGGCCAAGCAGCGCCTGGCGGATCGCCTGTCCGCCGCGCAGCGCCGGGCGCTGTCCCGGGCGATGCTCGAGGATGTTCTCGACGCGGTGTGCGGGGTCGCGGGTGTCGGCGGCATCCTGGTGGTCAGCAGCGATCCCGACATCGGGACGTTCGCGGCGCGGTTCCCCATCGAGGTGGTGACGGAGCCCGCAAATAACGCCGCGGGCCTCAATGGCGCTGTCGACCACGGGGTGCATGAGGCCATCGCGCGCGGCGCGACTGCGGTGATGGTCCTGCACGGCGACCTGCCGCTGGTGGAGGGCCGCGAACTGGAGCGGATGCTGGCGTGTCACGATACCGGGAACGGCCCCCGCATCACCCTGGCACCGGACGATGAGCGCGATGGCACCAATGTCCTGCTGGCATCGCCGCCCCGCGCCATTCCCTTCGCCTATGGCCGCAACAGTTTCAGCCGCCACTGCCAACTGGCCGAGCAGGCGGGAGTGGGCGTCGAGGTGGTCGACTCCGCGGCCCTGGCGCTCGATATCGATACGGCCGCCGACCTGACCCGGCTGGCGGTGTATTATGCCGGCCACTCTGAACTTGCCGGGCGGCACAGCTGGCGCCTGCTGAAGACATTGAACATCGTCCCCACCGCAAGGCCCGACAGCCGTTCGTTACGGATCGGATAGGTACAAAACCCATGGTTTGCGAAATGCGACAACTGCTCGATACGGCACTGCAGGGGCAAGCCCTCAGCCCCCAACAGGCCCTGCTGCTGGCCGAATGCACCGATCTGCCGGTGCTGATGGCGGCGGCGGGCGCGCTGCGCGACCGTGCCCATCGCAATGTCATCACCTACTCCCGCAAGGTGTTCATCCCGCTGACCCATCTGTGCCGGGACGTCTGCCACTATTGCACCTTCGCCAAAACCCCGCGCCATATCGGCCAGCCCTATATGAGCGTCGAGCAGGTGCTGGCGGTGGCCCGGGAGGGCGCCCGCAACGGCTGCAATGAAGCGCTGTTCACCCTCGGCGAGAAGCCCGAGCTGCGCTACAACGCCGCCCGCGAAGCGTTGGCGGAACTCGGTTTTGCCTCCACCCTGGAATACGTCGCCCATGTGGCGAAGATTGTTTTTGAAGAAACCGGCCTGCTGCCCCATATCAACGCCGGCAATATGACGGCGGAAGAGGTCGCCTTTCTGCGACCGGTGTCGGCCTCGATGGGCATCATGCTGGAGTCCACCTCTCCGCGGCTGTGCGAAAAGGGCATGCCCCACTACGGCTCGCCGGACAAAGACCCGGCGGTGCGTCTGGAAACCATCGCCCTCGCCGGCCAGGCGCAAGTGCCCTTTACCTCCGGCATCCTGATCGGCATCGGCGAGACCCGCCGCGAGCGCGTCGAATCCCTGCTCGCGCTGCGTGAACTGCACCAGCGGTACGGCCATTTGCAGGAAGTGATCATCCAGAACTTCCGCGCCAAGCCAGGTACCAAGATGGTCAATGCCCCGGAGCCGGACCTGGATGAACTGCTGTGGACCATTGCCGTGGCGCGGATCCTGTTCGGCGCGACGATGAACATCCAGGCGCCGCCCAACCTCAGCGACGCCGGCGCGCTGCCGCAACTGGTGGCTGCCGGCATCAACGATTGGGGCGGCGTGTCGCCGGTGACCCCGGATTTCGTCAACCCCGAGGCCCCGTGGCCGCATCTGAAACGGCTGGCGGAAGAGACCTACAACGCCGGCAAGCACCTGGATGAACGACTCACCATCTACCCCGCCTTCGCCCAGCGACCGGAGACCTGGCTCGATCCGGCGCTGCACTCCGCGGTACTGCGGCTGGTGGATGCCGAGGGTTTCGCCCGCAGCGACGACTGGGAAACCGGCGCTTCCACGCCGCCGCCCGCCGAACTGCTGGCCCTGATCCCGGGCCACGGCGAGCGGGTGCCCCGCAACCCGCTGCGCGCCAGCGCCGATGTGGTCGAGCTGGTAGCCCGCGCCCGCCGCGGAGAGCGGTTGTCGGAGCAGGCGGTAGAGCGGCTGTTTCAGGTCCGCGGCGACGATTTCGCCCATGTCTGCGGCGAGGCCGACGCCGTGCGCCGGGAGCTGTGTGGCGACCGGGTCAGCTATGTGGTCACCCGCAATATCAACTACACCAATATCTGCACCTACAAATGCCAGTTCTGCGCCTTTTCCAAGGGCAAGGCCAGCGAGAACCTGCGCGGCAAGCCCTATGACCTGGAGCCGGGGGAGATCGCCCGGCGCACGGCGGAGGCCTGGGCGCGGGGCGGCACCGAGGTGTGCATGCAGGGCGGCATCCATCCCGAGTACACCGGCCAGACTTATATCGATATCTGCCACACCGTGAAAGGCGCCTGCCCGGAGATGCATATCCACGCCTTCTCGCCGCTGGAGGTTTTCCAGGGGGCGGCCACCCTCGGCATCGGCGTGCCGGACTTTCTCCGCCAGCTCAAGGCCGCCGGGCTGGGCTCGCTGCCGGGCACCGCGGCGGAGGTGTTGGACGACGAAGTGCGCGCCATTCTCTGCCCGGACAAGGTCAATACCGAGGAGTGGCTGGCGGTGATCGAGAGCGCCCACCAGGCGGGGCTGAAAACCACGGCCACCATCATGTTCGGCCATGTCGACCGGCCGATCCACTGGGCGCGGCACCTGCTCAGGATTCGGGACCTGCAGGAGAAAACCGGCGGCTTCACCGAGTTCGTGCCGCTGCCCTTCGTGGCCATGGAGGCGCCGCTGTACCGCAAGGGCCGGGCGCGGAAAGGCCCCACCTTCCGCGAGTCCATGCTGATGCACGCGGTGGCCCGGCTGGTGCTGAGCCCGCTGATCGCCAATATCCAGGCCTCCTGGGTCAAGCTCGGGGAAGAGGGTGTGGTCGCCTGCCTCAACGCCGGGGTCAATGATCTCGGCGGCACGCTGATGAACGAATCCATTACCACCGCTGCCGGCGCCAGCCACGGCCAGGAAACCTCGCCCCGGCAGATGATCGAGCGCATCGAGCGGGCCGGACGCAGCCCCTGGCAGCGCACCACCCTGTATGCTCCGGTGTCCGAGGAGCGGCAGCGGGTGGGCCTCGACGCCGGCGAACTGTCTCCGCTGGTCTACTCGCTGGTGGATCGCAAGGCGGCCCGGCGGGTGGCTCGCGGGCAGGGCCGGATCGACGTGGTGGACGTGACGGGTTGATTCATGGCGTCGCTGTCCCTGTTTGCCCCCGACAACTTTCCTCTCATTCACCCCGGCCAGCCGCTGCTGCCCGCCATCCTGGGGTCGCTGAAGCACAGCGGCCAGACTCTGGCGGATAGCGATATACTGGTGCTGGCCCAGAAAATCGTTTCCAAATCCGAAAACCGCTTTATCGATCTCGCCGAGATCGTTCCCAGCGATCAGGCCCGGACCTACGCCGCGCAATGTCACAAGGACCCGCGCTTTATCCAGGCGGTGCTGAATGAGACCGCGGCCGTGGTTCGCTGCGTGCCGAATGTGTTTATCGTCCGCCACAGGCTGGGTTTTACCCTCGCCAACGCCGGTATCGACCAGTCCAATATCGACCCCGCCGGCCGTGACCTGGCGTTGCTGCTCCCCGAGAACCCCGACCGCAGCGCGGCCGCGCTGCGCCGGCAGATCCGGGATGCCCTCGGTGTCGACGTGGCGGTGGTGATCAGCGACAGCTTCGGCCGTCCCTGGCGGCTCGGCACCACCGGCGTCTGCATCGGTTGCGCCGGTATCGAACCGATCCGCGACCAGCGGGGGGAAAAGGACCTGTTCGGGCGCACCCTCCAGGTCACCCAGCCGGCCATCGGCGATGAAATCGCCGCCGCCGCCTGCCTCTTGATGGGCGAGGCCGATGAGGGCCGGCCCTTCGCGGTGCTGCGCGGCCTGCCGATCATTGCCGCCGATCTGCCGGCTGCGGCCCTGGTGCGGAGCGGCAGCGAGGACCTGTTCCGGTGACCGCCGATGGCGGCAGGGTTGTCGCGCTCTGCGGCGGCGTCGGCGGCGCCAAGCTGGCACTGGGGCTGAGCCGCATCCTGGCCCCTCGACGGCTCACCATCGCTGTCAATACCGGCGACGATTTCAGCCACTTCGGCCTGCCCATCTGCCCCGATCTGGATACCCTGATGTATACCCTGGGGCAGGTCAGCAACCCGGTCCAGGGTTGGGGTCGCGAAGGGGAGAGCTGGAACGTCTTCGAGACACTCGGGCAACTCGGTGGCGAAACCTGGTTCCAGCTGGGCGACCGGGACCTTGCGGTCCATCTCCAGCGCCGCGCCCTGCTCGATAGCGGCCTGAGCCTCAGCGAGGTCACCGCCAATCTCTGCCGGCGCTTCGGGATACTGCACCCGGTGGTGCCGATGAGTGATGAGCGGGTCAGCACTGTCATCGAGACCGGCGATGGCGACCTGCCGTTCCAGCATTATTTTGTTCGCGAGCAGTGCCGGCCGGTCGTCACCGGCTATCGTTTCGAAGGCGTCGACAGCGCGCGGCCGAGCCCCGGCCTGCTTGCGGCTCTCGGTGATGACGACCTTGCGGGCATCCTGATCTGTCCGTCCAATCCCTTTGTCAGCGTCAGCCCGATCCTGGCGCTGCCGGGCGTGCGCGAAGGTATCCGCGCTGCGCGGGTGCCGGTGGTCGCGGTCTCGCCGATCGTCGGCGGCAAGGCGATCAAGGGGCCGGCGGCCAAGATGTTCTCCGAACTGGGCCTGCCGGTGAACAATCAGGGTGTGGCGGATTTCTACGGCGATCTACTGCACACCCTGGTGGTGGACCAGGGTGACCGCGACGAAACATTGCGCGCCCGTTGCCGGGTCCACTACTGCAACACGGTGATGGCCAGCCTCGACGATCGCATCGCCCTGGCGCGGCACTGTGTCGCGCTGCTGGGCATTGCTGTGCCAGAGGATCGGTAGCCGGCCTCGGGGTTCCTGGGCGGTCTGGTGCCCGTCGTCTTTGCAAAATAGAAGGTCCGCGTTTTCCAGTGAGTCGGGTATGATTTCGGGGGTGATGGCCTTTCCGCTCTCCGGATTCCTGTCCGCCGCCGGTGGTGGGCAATTGCTATCAGGGTTTTGCTGTCAGGCTGCGGGCTGGTCGATCGCGGTGCGTCAGTGAAACGGATTTTTAAGTCGAATGATGTTAGGATTAGCCCCGTGCCAGTCAGTTCCCGCCCAGCTTGTGCCCCGTCGACCATCTGCGCGCCATCCGGGAGTCATTCCCGATGAGGCGCAGGGATCTGGCATGGACTTTCATCGGCCTCGGTGCCCTCGGGTTCTCCTGCTGGCTGCTGTACCACGAAATCCACAGTATCTCGCTGAATGAGATTGCCGACAGCCTGGCAGCCATCTCTTTTCATAATTGGCTGCTGGCCATCGGCGCCACCTGCGGGGCCTACCTGGCCCTTGCCTGGTACGACCGGATTGCCCTCGCCCACCTGGGCAAGAAAATCTCCTGGTGGTTCATCACGCTCTGTTCATTCACCACCTATGCACTGGCCCACAATATCGGCGCCTCGGTGTTTTCGGGTGCCGTGGTGCGCTATCGCGCCTATCGCAGCAAGGGGCTGACGCCGCAGGAAATCGGCATCCTGATCGTGTTCTGCTCCTTTACCTTCGTGCTTGGCACTCTGCTGGCGTCGGGTGTGGTGCTGGTGATCCAGCCGCAGCTGATCGAGAGGGTGGTGGATATTGAGCCCTGGGTGTCGATTGCCATCGGCCTGTTGCTGATCGGCCTGGTGGTGCTCTATGTGGTGGGCTCCTGGCGTCGTTTCAAGCCCTGGACATGGGGCAAGCTGCGCGTCGAGTATCCCCGTCTGCCGCTCGTTGTCCGCCAGTTGATTGCCGGGCCGCTGGAACTGCTGTGCGCCGCGGCGATCATCTATTTCGCCCTTCCCGCAGAGGGCAATCCGGGCTATCTGGTGATCCTCGGGGTGTTCCTCGCGTCATTTTCGATTGCCCTGTTGTCCCACGCGCCCGGCGGTCTCGGCGTGCTCGAGGTCGTTTTTATCACCGCGCTGCCGGAGCTCGATCGCTCCGACGCCCTGGCCGCCCTGATCGTGTTCCGCTGCTTTTACCTGTTGCTGCCCTTCGCCATCGCGATGCTGATGGTACTGTGGTTCGAGTGGTCGCAATGGCGCTCCCTGAACAAGGAGTGACGCCGGGCAAGGGATGGCTCGATGGCGCAGGCCGACCGTCTTCCGGGTCCTTCGCCTCGAACCCCTTGTCTCCCGGGCCTATGGTGGAACAGGCCCGGAAGAGGCGGTCGGCGTGGGATTGTCAGCCCGCGGCAAGTGTCCGATAGGCCGACACCAGCCCTTCGAGCTTGTCGGCAGTGGCGCCGTGGAGCAGGATCTCATCGGCACCGGCGGCGCGGTATTCCCGCAGTCGGGCGGCGACGGTCGCGGCAGCACCCATCGCGGCGCCCTCGTCGAGCCAGGCCCGGGGGATGAGCGCGCTGGCCTCGGCCATCTTGGCGCGCAGCACTTCGACGCTGACCTGCTGCATTTCCAGCTCTTCGAGGCCGGTGGCGAGGATCGGCTCCAGCTGCGCCGGGTCCCACTCGTTGGCCCGCAGGATCGGCATCGCCATTTCCTTGTGGACGAAGTAGGTGGCGGCGCGCGCGTATACCGCGGCCCGGGTTTCTTCCGGTGTCAGGTCGGGCGCCACCACGACGGCGGCGATGATGCGCACGCTGGCGGGGTCGCGACCGGCTTGTTCGGCAGCCTGGCGGACGATGTCGGCGGAGCGCGCCACCCCGTGTGGAGTCAGGAAGGGGTGAAGGATGACGCCGTCGAAATGGGCGCCGGCCAGGGCCAGGGTCTTCGGCCCCACCGCCGCCAGGTGGATGGGCGTGGATTTGTCCGGCAGATCGACAAAGAGCATTTCGGGAAAGTTGCCGGCGGGGCCGGAATAACTGACGGTTTCACCGGCCCACAGCTGCTTGAGAATGCCGGCCATGTCGGCCATCGACTGATTGGTCTGTGGCGGGGCGCCGATTTTCTTCCAGCGGTCCACCACCGACCGCGCCACCCCCATCTCGAAGCGGCCGCCGCTCAGCCCTTGCAGCGTCGCCGCCATGCCGGCCAGCACCATCGGGTGGCGGGTGTTGAAATGAGTGGTCCCGGTGACCAGGCGGATGTGCGTGGTGGCCTGGGCGATGGCGCCGAGCAGCGCGCCGCTTTCCTTGGTCTCCCAGCGTTCCGAGGCCCACACCGAGCCGAGGCCGATACGCTCCGCCTCGATGGCTTGCTGAATTCCCGCAATCGGACTGCTCGCCTTGCCCGGCAGTACGTAACAGCCTAGTTCTTTCACTACAGATGTCATTGGATACTCCTCCTCGAAACCTGTCGCCGCGCCTGTCGGATGGCGGCGCGGCGGATTAAAGATCATCGGCTGCCATGGTCGCAGCTGGCGTGCCTCATGGCAATCGCCGCGCCGCCTTCAATCATCATCTTCGGCGTAATCGTGGTCGGTGTGGTTGATGGCGCCGAGCTTCCAGTAGCCGCGGGTGGTGAGGCGCTGGGGCGGGATGCCGAAATCCTGGCGCAATATCTTGCGGATATGGCGCAAGGCCGCGGATTCGCAGCCGACGTACACCCGGCCGTCCCCCGGTGGGAGCGAAGCCAGTGCCCGCAGGCCCTGCGCCAGGGGCTCGCCCGGGCGGTCGCCGCCCCGCAGCAGCCACTGCACGGTGGCGCCGGGGTTGGGCAGGGGGCGGATCTCGGCCTCGGCCGTCACCTCCACCAACACCCGCACCGACATTCCGGGGGGCAGGGCCTCGAGAATCGTTTCGATGGCGGGCAGGGCGCTGTCGTCGGCCAGCAGTAGATACCAGGGCGCGGACTCATCGATCACATAGCCGGGCGCCGGGCCCATCATCACCAGCTGGTCCCCGACAGCGGCGCGGGTCGCCCAGCGCCCGGCCGGCCCGTGGCCGTGGGTGACGAAATCGATCTCGATCGCCGGCTTGGCGGCATCGATGCGCCTCGGGGTGTAGGTGCGCATCGTCGGCGGCCGGGGAGACTCGGGTGTCGGCAGTGGCACCTGGTGGCGACCTTCTTCCGGCACCACCAGCTTGATGTGGGCGGCGGGACCGCGCCATTCTATTCCGGCAAGGCCGGCGCCGCCGAAACGGATGCGCCGCATCGACGGGCTCAGATCCTCGATATGCTCGACTTCGATGGCGCGGGGCGGTGGGCGGGGGCGGGATGGCGCCGTCGCGGGTATCTCTGGCATCTGTCTTCTCCTCTGACATCAGGGACGAGTGTGACTTCATTGTAAGCGTTGACTGCCGGGTTTGCCGATGCCGGCGGTCCGGTCGCCGCCTCGGCGCGGGGCTTCGGCGGCTATCGATTTTCCCGGCGACCAGGCGTGGCTGCCTTCTTTTTGCTCCGTGCGGACAATATCCGCGGTACGGTGTGCATTCCCTGCGGGTTTGCGGGAAAATGGCCGCTTCTTCATGATTTCCTGGATCGGCGATGACCGAAAACCGTGTGGGGGTGCTGGGGGCCACCGGGCTGACGGGCTCCAGTCTACTGCCACTGCTGATAGCGGAGGGCTGGCAGGTGTCGGCCTTTTCCCGGTCGTCCGGGGCGGAAAAAACGCTGGACGATCCGGCCGGGCACGATGGCCGGCTTCAGTGGCTTCAACTCGGGGAGGACCCTGAGCCGCTTTTGGACGCATGGATTTCCATCGCTCCGGTCTGGCAGTTGCCGGAATACTTCGAGCTGATTGCCGCCTCCGGGGCAAAACGGATCATCGCCCTGTCGTCCACCAGCAGGTTCACCAAGACCCGTTCCGCCGATTGTGGCGAACAGGCGGTGGTTGCACTGTTGGCGGAGGGAGAGGCGCGTCTGCAGTCGTGGGCGGACGCCCGGGGGATCGAGTGGGTCATTCTGCGGCCCACGCTGATTTACGGCGCCGGGCGCGATCACAACATCAGCTCGATGCTCCGCTTCATCCGCCGTTTCGGCTTCCTGCCGGTGCTGGGGCCGGCGCGAGGGCTGCGCCAGCCAATCCATGTTGCCGATGTGGCGCAGGCCTGCGTCGCCGCGCTCACCGCGCCGGCCGCGGCAGACCGCGACTACAACCTGTCCGGGGGCGAGACTCTGAGTTACCGGCAGATGTGCGAACGCCTGTTCAGCGCCCTGGGCCGGCGCCCGAGGCTGGTGCGCTTGCCCATCTTTGTGCTTTCCCTGTGCCGGCCCTTGCAGCGCTTGCTGCCGACCCGTCTGCGCTGGCTGGTGGACATGGTGGAGCGCATGAACCTGGACCTGGTGTTCGATCACAGTGCCGCGGCCAGCGACCTGGGCTTCAGGCCGCGGCCTTTCGTGCTGGAGGAGAACGATCTGCAAGACCGCTCCGGCCGCATATTGCCGTGACGGCGGTTCCTTGCGGCGCGGCTTGCCTGCATTCAGGGCAGTACCGATAATAGCCCCGTATTCCTTTCTGGTAGTTCCATCATGGCATCCCTGCAAGATCAGCTGCTCAAGGCCGGTATCGTCGATCAGAAGAAAGCCAAGCAGATCAAACACGACAAACACAAGCAGACCAAGCAGCAGCCGAAGGGCAAGGTCGAGGAGGCGGAGGCCAGCATCCTCGCCCGCCAGGCGCTGGCGGGCAAAGCCGAGCGCGATCGCGAAATCAACCGCCAGAAGCAACTGGAGGCGGACAGAAGAGCGATTCGTGCGCAGATCATCCAACTTGTCACCAGCAACAGGATCGATCGCGAGCGGGGCGAGGTCGCCTACCAGTTCAGCGACGATAAAAAGATCAAGAAGCTGTATGTCACCGACAAGCTGCAGAACCAGCTGGTACGCGGCATGATCGCCATCGTCCGCCTCGGCGAGGGCTATGAACTGGTGCCGGCGGCGGTGGCCGACAAGATCCGCCAGCGCGATGACAGTGTGATCGTGGTCCACAATGCCAGGGTCGCCAGCGACGCCCCCGAAGACGATCCCTACGCCGACTTCCAGATTCCCGACGATCTGATGTGGTAGCTTTTACCTGTGATGGCTTTTTATAGTTGAAGGCTTTCAGCGTTTGCGGGCGGTGGGCTTGCGCGACGGTGCCGGCCTGCCGCCCGTCCGCTGCTGACCGGCGCGGGGTTTGCCATCGCTGCGTCGCCCGCCGGCGCGGCTCTCCGCCGCCGGCCTTTCGCCACCGGGGCGGGGTTTGGGCTTCTTGGGTTTCTTGGGCTTCAGCGGACGGTGCACGGGTTTGGATTCCGGCACATCGTGAACCGGCTCGAAGCCGTCGATCAGCTTGCGCGGCAACAGGTTGCCGAGCAGTTGTTCGATGGCGGAGAGCAGCGGGAACTCATCGGCGCTGACCAGCGACACGGCCTGCCCACTGGCTCCGGCGCGACCGGTACGCCCCACCCGATGGACATAGTCCGCCGCTACCTTGGGCAAATCAAAGTTCACCACCTGGGGCAGCTGATCGATATCGAGCCCGCGGGCGGCGAGATCGGTGGCTACCAGTACCTGCAGCAACCCTTGCTTGAATTCCGCCAGCGCCTTGCCGCGCGCGTCCTGGCTCTTGTCGCCGTGGATGGCGGCGGCGCTGAAACCCTCGCTTTCGAGATGGCGGGCCAGTTTGTCGGCGCCCTCCCGGGTCTTGGTGAAAACCAGCACCCGGTTCCAGCGCCGTTCGCGCAGCAAGGTGGTGAACAGCGCGGTCTTGCGCTTCTTGTCGACCGGGTGAATCCAGTGCTTGACGGTACTGGCGGCGGCGTTGCGGGGATCGACCGAGAATTCCAGCGGGTTCCTGGCGATGAGGCGGGCCAGGCTGCGAACGGTGTCGGGAAAGGTCGCCGAAAACAGCAGGCTCTGACGCCGTGCCGGCAGCAGGGCGAGGATTCGCTCGATGTCGGGCAGAAAGCCCAGGTCCAGCATTCGGTCCGCTTCGTCCAGCACCAGTATTTCCAAGTGGTTGAAGCGGATTGCATTGCTGGCGTGGAGGTCCAGCAGGCGCCCAGGGGTGGCCACCAGGATATCGACGCCGCGGCGCAACGCCATCATCTGCGGATTGATCTTGACGCCGCCATAGACTGCGGCAGCGCGCAGTGGCAGATGCCGGCCGTAGGCGACGACGCTGTCGTGGATCTGGGTTGCCAGCTCGCGGGTCGGTGCGAGAATCAGGGCTCGCGCCTGGTTGGCCTGGGGGCGCGGGCCGCGGGCCAGCCGCTCCAGCATGGGCAGCACGAAGCCGGCGGTTTTGCCGGTGCCGGTCTGGGCGGCGGCCACCAGGTCGCGGCCGGCCAGGATGGCCGGTATGGCCTTGGCCTGGATGGGGGTGGGCGTCTCGTAACCCCGTTCGGCAATGGCGGCAACGAGCGGGGGTGACAGGCCGAGGGCGGCAAAACTCATGGGGGTGTCTCATCTGCATGGCGCCGGGCGCGTTGCCCGGTGGTAGCGCAGCTTACCGAATACGTGCCGGCAGGGCCAGATTGACCATTGGTCCGCATAAACCGTACCCGCCTTTGTGCGCGCGCCGCTATTTCTCTATCATGCCCGCCCTGGCCTTCATAGAGATCGAACTTGACCAAGCCACCGTTTATCCCCGGGCAGCGCTGGGTGAGCAATACCGAACCCGAAGCGGGCCTCGGCATCATCATCGATTGTGCCCACCGCCGGGTTACCCTGAGCTTCCCTGCGATCGGCGAACAGCGGGTGTACGCCGCCGACAATGCCCCTCTCAGCCGCGTGCACTACGGCGAGGGCGATGCCATCCGCACCGATGACGACGCCCTGCTGACCGTGCTCGACGTGCGTGAGCAGCGCGGACGGTTCTTCTACCTCGCCCGCGACGCCAGCGGTGCCGAGCGCATCATCGATGAGCTGGAGTTGGACAGTTTCGTCCAGTTCAGCAAACCCCAGGACCGGTTGTTTTCCGGGCAGATCGATTCCCTGGCGCGGTTCATGCTGCGCCGTGAAACCCTTGAGCACATGCGCCGTCTGCACCAGTCGCCGGTGCTCGGCCTGCAGGGTGCCCGGGCACAGTTGCTGCCCCATCAGTTCTACATCGCCAGCGAAGTGGCTGGCCGTCATGCGCCGCGGGTGCTGCTCGCCGATGAAGTCGGCCTCGGCAAGACCATCGAGGCGGGGCTGATCATTCATCAGCAGTTGGTTTCCGGGCGCTCCAGCCGGGTGTTGATCGTGGTGCCCGACAGCCTGATCCACCAGTGGCTGGTGGAGATGCTGCGCCGCTTCAATCTTCATTTCACCATTCTGGACGAGGAGCGTTGCCTGCAACTCGGCGATGTCCGAAGCGTCGATGAAGATGAGGATGAGGACAATGAAACGGTGGCGGACGACGGGTCCAATCCATTCGACAGCGCGCAACTGGTGCTCTGTGGCCTGTCCTTCCTCGTCGATCATCCCGAGCGTCGCCAGCAGGCCTGCACCGCCGGCTGGGACCTGATGGTAGTGGATGAAGCCCACCACCTGCATTGGAGCGAGCAGGGCGCGAGCCCGCAATACCAGTGTGTCGAAGCGCTCGCCAGTCGGGTCGAGGGGCTGTTGCTGCTGACGGCGACGCCAGAGCAACTGGGTGTCGAAAGCCATTTTGCCCGGCTCAAACTGCTCGACCCCGACCGCTACCACGATCTCCGGCGATTCCGCGACGAGGAGACCCAGTACCGGCAGGTCGGCGGCCTGGTGGAGGCGCTGCTGGCGGATGACGTCGCCGCCCAGCTGCGCGACTCGCCGCTGTTGCAGGATGAACTGCAACACTATCTGGGGGCTGAGGCCGCAGCCGCGTTGCGCGCGGCGGTGACGGCGGACCTCGAGGGCGCCGAGGCCGCTTCCCTCGTCGAAGAGGTGGTGCGCACACTGCTCGATCGCCACGGCACCGGGCGCGTGCTGTTTCGCAACACCCGCAACGCGGTGGCCGGTTTCCCCGGCCGCCACTTCAACCCTCATCCGCTGCCTGCCCCGGCCGCCTATGGCGATGCCGCGCCCGGCGCCACCATCCAGCAGTTGCTGCAACCCGAGGGCTTGCTCGGCGACGGCTGGCTCGCCAGCGACAGCCGGGTCTCCTGGCTCATCCACTGGCTGGCGGCACTGCGGGACGACCAGGGACGGCTGGAAAAGGCCCTGGTGATTTGCGCCAGCGCCGCCACCGCCGAACAGCTGGGGAATTACCTCGACTTGCGCCAGGGGGTCCGCACCGCGGTTTTCCACGAGGGCATGACGTTGGTGGAGCGCGACCGCGCCGCCGCCTATTTTGCCGATGAAGAGGAATCCGCCCAAGTGCTGGTGTGCTCCGAAATCGGCAGTGAAGGGCGCAACTTCCAGTTTGCCCGCCATCTGGTGTTGTTCGACCTGCCGCTGAATCCCGACCTGTTGGAGCAGCGCATCGGTCGCCTCGATCGCATCGGCCAGCGCCACACCGTGCAGGTGCATGTGCCGTACTATGATAGCGGTGCGCCGGCGGTACTGGCGCGCTGGTACCACGAGGGACTGAACGCCTTTGCCGATGTCTGCCAGGTGGGCACGGCGGTTCATGAGCGGGTTGCAGAGGCGCTGGCGGCCTGTCTGCTCGACGCCGGGGACCAAGCGCGGGTCGATGCCATGCTGGCGGACACCCGGGATATTGCCGGCGCCGCGGTCGAGCGCTTGCAGGACGGGCGCGATCGCCTGCTGGAATTGAGTTCGTGCAATCCACGCAGGGCCGGACAGGTGATCGATGCCATCGCCGAGGCCGAGAGCCCGCGCCAACTGGAGGACTACATGGCCAAGGTGTTCGACCAGTTCGGTGTCGAGCACAGCGATCACAGTGTCAATGCCGCTGTCATCGCGCCGGGCGATCACCTCCAATGCGAAAGCTTCCCGGGGTTGCTGGAAGATGGCATGACGGTCACTTTCAGCCGCGACAAGGCGCTGAGCCGCGAGGACATTCATTTCCTCAGCTGGGAGCACCCGATGGTCAGCGGCGCGATGGAGATGATCCTTGGCGGCGACTTCGGCAACGCCACCCTCTGTACCCTCAAGCTGCCGCCGTTGAAGCCGGGCAACCTGCTGCTCGAAGTGTTTTTCACACTGCACTGTCCGGCGCCCCGCGGCCTGCAACTGCATCGCTTTTTGCCGCTGACGGCGCGGCGGCTGGTGGTCGACGCCGGTGGCAACGACCTGACCCGGGTGCTGAGCGCCGAGCACTTCGACAAACTGGGCCAGAAGGTGGCCAAAGGCACCGCCCAGGACGTGGTGCGCCACACGCGCGGACAGATCGTCGAGATGATCCAGCAGGCGGAACAACTGCTGTCCGCGACCGGCGGGCCGGGGGGTGGCGGGGACTTGGTCGGCGCCGCCATTGCCGCCATGATGCAGACCCGGCAGCGTGAGCTGGAGCGGTTGCAGGCGCTGGCCGAAATCAACCCGAATATCCGCCAGGACGAAATAGACCATATTGTCGCCACCACTGCCCAGCTCAGGAACCATATGGAAAAGGCCGAATGGCGGCTCGACTCCCTGCGGGTGGCGATCACGGTGTGAAAAGACAGACTTCGACAGGATCGGACCATGGCTGATCAGCAATCCCCCGAGGGTCAACACCAGCAGTTTGCCCATCACGTTGCCAACTGCGGG
>Ga0265293_10007200_pt1 | contig 17304 bp, 14 predicted proteins | sample Munlanlewell138R_FD_192505 | JGI IMG/M metagenome (GOLD analysis project Ga0265293, IMG submission 192505) | Leachate microbial communities from a municipal landfill in Southern Ontario, Canada - Leachate well 138R | ecosystem: Engineered > Solid waste > Landfill > Unclassified | place: Canada...
ATTAACGCAATAAATAAAGACTTAAAAAACCATTTTAAAAATTTCTTCATACATATCACCCATATAATTATATGGGACAAAACTATTTATTATAACTAATATTAAACTTTTTTAATATTTCATAATTGGTTCGATCATTTATTAGTGGTGTTATAGATATATATTCATTATATATAGCAAAAACATCACTATTTTCGTTATCCTTATCCATCTCATGCCTTGGATTTCCCAGTTGATAATACATTCCATTAATATTATCAAATCTAGTATCGAAATGTGTGCTACCTTGTTTAGTGAGTTTTATTCCTTTTGGATTCCTTGGAACATTCACATTATATAAGTCATTATATTCAAGTAACTTATTTGTTTTAAAAAACTCCATAATTTCATCAAAGTATTTAATTAATGTATTATGATCATTTGCATATGCGGAAAAAGCAATTCCCTTTTTACCTAACATTGCTGCTTCACTAATTGCCGCAACTGTTCCAGAATATGCAATGTCTTCTCCAACATTTAACCCTGTATTAATTCCAGAAAAAACAATATCAAAGTCTCTTTTTAATGCAAAGACAGCAGCTCTAACACAATCTGCTGGAGTTGATGTAAGAGTATAAGTATCACAGTCTAAACCAACACTAGCTTTAGTAAGCTCTAAACCGTTTTTTATATCAATTCCATGGCTTTTACCACTTTGCTCATCTGAAGGTGCAACAATAAAAACTTCCCCATAATTTTTTGCAGCTTTTGCTAATTCTAACAAAGCTATACTTTTAATTGAATCATCATTTGTAATTAATATTTTCATTAATTAACACCTGGATTGTTTTTCTTAAATTCTAATAAAGTATTATCAGCATCTTTAAGTAATTGTTTCATTTCTTTTTTATTATGCACAGTCGCTCCACTTGCTTGTAAGTGACCACCACCTCGATAATTCTTTGCAACTTCATTTACACCAACAAAGCGACTTCTTAAGCGAACTCGCCATATTTTTTCTTTGTTTTGAATAAAGAATATCCAAATCAAACTCCCCTTTATACCTTCTAAAACATTAACTAAACTTGATGCAGATTCATTTGTAACACCAAACTTATTTTGTACTCTTTTACTCATAAGAAAATATGCAACACCATTTGGTGTAACTTTAAAATTCTTATAAATATATGCAGTTAACTTTAACTCTTGTTCTGACTTGATATATAAACTACTATATATATCCTCAATATCAATTCCCGTATTTAGAAGTTCGCTAGCAAGCATCATTACATCACCACTAACACCTCGATATCTAAATCTTCCAGTATCTGTAACCATTCCTACAAATAAATACCTACTTGCTTCTTTTGATAATACTAATTCATCCTTGAAAGTTCTATAAAAATCTGTAACTATAGCACATGTTGCAGGTAGATCTACCCTTACATAATTTAGATTAGCATAGTCCTCTACTGGAATATGATGATCTATTTTTATTGTTTCCTTCCCTAAATCAAAGAAATCATTATCTATTCTATCTTTTGTAGCAGTATCAACTACAATAATTAGTGATTCCTTATAAACATCTTCACTTAATTCTTCATCTTCGCTTCCTAAGAACTCTAAGTATGAGCTTTTCATTTTCCCAACACTGTAAATCTTTTTATTAGGAAAACTATCTCTTAATATTTGCCTTAAACCTAATGTTGCACCTAAGCAGTCACCATCAGGTTTTATGTGTCTTAAGATAACAATACTATCATATTCTTTTATCTTATCTAAAATTGCTTGTTTTTGCGCTAAAATTTCACTCATCTATTCCTACCTCAATTAATCTATCTAAATCTTCTAACATACTTCTTGCTTCATCAAAACTTTTTAAACTAGCACCACTTGCAAGTAAATGCCCACCACCACCATATTTGGTAGCTATTTGGTTAATATTATATTTGCTTGATCTAATTTCTGCAATAACTACATTATTCGCTTCATCTTCTGTAAAGTTTACCCAAATATCTATTCCCTTAATTCCACTCATAGTATTAACCATACCGCGGGAAATAGTAAAGATATCTACATCATGTTCTTTAACTTCTTCCTTTGTAGTCATAATATAAGCTACATTATTCTTGGTTGTTTTAAATTTTAAAGTAAATAAACTTCTAAGTTTTACAATCTTTATGTCTTCAACATATAATTTTGAATATATATCAGCCATACTAAAATTTGTTTCTAATAATTTTGAAGCTATTATAAAAGTTTTAGGAGTAACTGAATCATATCTAAATCTACCGCTATCTGTTACAATACCCGTAAATAAAGCTTTTGCACTTACAGTATTAATTTTTAAATTCCCTGAAATTAATATATTAGCTACTAACGAAGCACAACTTTCATAACTTGTATCAATTATTTCTATATCTCCATATGAATTTCTTTGAATATGATGATCAATTTTTATTAATGTTTTTCCTGTTTTATATCTTTCATCACTAATCATAGATTCTTCTGGTGTATCTAATACAAAGACTAAAGCATCTTTATAAAGACTATCATCGATTATATCAAGTTCACCTATAAAACCTAGTCTTTCACTAGAATCACCGACTGCATAAATTTCTTTATTTGGATAATTGAATTTTAATGCTTCCTTTAAACCAATTTGGCTTCCTAACGCATCTCCATCAGGTCTAAAATGCCGATGAATAATTATTCTTTCGTATTTTTGAATTTCTTCAAACATTTTACTATACATACTTTTTTACCAATCCTTATTATAATATTATAACATAAATTTGTATTTTTAAATAAATTATATAAAAAATACTCATAAATCAATTAAACTATCATATTATTTAATGGGGTGAAGCTATGGCCGTAATTAAATTTAATGAAGCAGAAGTAAAATTACTTGCTAGACTAATTCGTGCAGAAGCAGAAAGTGAAGGAGTTCAAGGAATGTTGTTAGTTGGAAATGTAGGTGTAAATAGAGTAAGAGCAAACTGTTTAGATTTTACTAACATTCGTACAATTGAACAAATGGTTTTTCAAAGACCAGGGGGATTTGAAGCAACACTTTTTGGCTATTTTTACCAAGCAGCTAGAGAAAAAGAAATTGCTTTAGCAAGGAGAGTCATAAATGGGGAAAGATTTGAACCAGCTTCTAGAGCTCTTTGGTTCTATAATGCTTTTGATGAAGACTGCCGTGCTCAATGGTGGGGACAATGGAATACGGGTCGCTTCAAAGCACATTGTTTTTATGCCCCATTAGAAAGTGAAAATTGTTATTAGGAGGAGAACATGAATTTTTATCAACAACCATACTCATTTGGTCAACAGCCTTTTATTGTAGGTCAGCCAATGATTCCACAACCACAATTAGTTCCAACAGAAATGATGGGGCCAATTGCGATGAATCCAAATCAACCACGTAGGGAAGAACAATCTTATATAGAAAACATCTTAAGATTAAATATTGGAAAAGTTGCAACAGTTTATATGAATTTTGAAGGTAGTCAATGGGGATCAAAAATATTTAAAGGCTATATATTAGCAGCAGGTAGAGACCATTTGATTCTACAAGACCTACAATCAGAAACTAGATATTTATTGTTGATGGTTTATTTAGATTATGTAACTTTTGAAGGTGAAATCGAATATGATTATCCTTTTAGAAATAAAAAGAAAGAAAAAAACTCTTAGTAATAAGAGTTTTTATGTTGTTTTATCAAAAAACACAAATAATTTAAACGATACAAATCCAATTAAGACAGATGTTATTAAAGAAATAAATATCATAATTGCACCATAATATAAAATTGCATCTCCAACTTGGTAAAGTGTATTTACAACTAGTAGTTGAGCAACTATGTGGATAAACCCTCCTATTACACTAATAGATATTGGAGATACTCTTTCTTTTAATATTTTATGAAATACATACATTCCAATGAAACTTAAGAAAGAAGCAACTGCACTAATTACAAAACTAATTAATCCTCCAATTAAAAGTCCAGATAACACAACCTTTAATGTAGTCATTACTAATGTTTCTTTAAATTCAAATCTATATACTCCAAGTAATATTACTATATTGGCTAGACCAATTTTTGCAGTAGGTAAAAATGGAAAAGCAGCTTGAGAAACCATCTTATCAAAATATGAAAAAATAACACTAACTGCAACTAAATTAGCAAGTAGAATTATTCTTTTTATTTGAGTTTTAGAATCAACTCTATTCATAATAATCTCTCCTATTTGAATTATTATAACATATTTTATTTGCATTTAAAAGCCTATTTTTATATAATGAATTATGGAGGTACAAAACAATGTGTGTATTTTGTAAGATTGTAGAAGGGAGTATTCCTGCTTATAAAATCTATGAAGATAGTGATATACTAGCATTCTTAGATATTTCCCAAGTAACTATTGGTCACACTTTAGTTATCCCAAAAAAACATTATGAAAATATTTTTGAACTTGATGAAAAAACAGCTGCAACTTTATATGAGAAAGTTGTAGGGGTTGCGAAAATGTTGAAGCAAAAATTAGGCATTAATGACTTAAATATCTTAAATAACAATGGTAAACTTGCATATCAATCTGTAGGTCATTATCATATTCATTTATTACCTAGGTACGAAAATGATGAATTTAAGATTAACTTCCCAACAAATAAATTAACAGATAAAGAATTTAATGATTTAATGAATAAAATAACAAACTAAAAAGGAAAGGCTCTTAAACCTTTCATTTTTTAATTTTTGAATTATTATAATTATTTAAAATATATTTAAAAAATTCAATCCCTAATTCTAATGAAGAACAATCAATATATGGTTGATTGTTTTTTGCACTATTAAAAGCATTAAAATCATAATACAATGGCGAAAACCTAATTACACAGTCACTGACCTTATCAAAATACCTTTTTTCTGATATTTTTGTAACTATTACTGGAGCAATATAAGTTTCTTTAAAGACATTACTAATGGCTTTTTTAACTACATTATAACCATAGTTATAAGTTTTTGTAATCTTAGATGGCTCTGTTATATTTGTTATTTTATAGTCAATATCATATTTTTCCATTAAATCATCTAAATGGATTAAAATATCTGCTGGCTTTTCATGAGTTGATAATTCAAATGCAACTTCCACACAATATTTATTATCAACATTTTCAATGTTTTGAACATTAACATTTGTTTTCAACATCTTTTCAATTTCATCGTATTTTTCTTCAATAATCTTTTTAGATTTTCTTCTAAATATAAATAAATTATTTAAAAATAAACGATCCATAAACCTCATGTCTTTCGCAATGCTTCCTAAAACTTTAATCGACTTATTGTCAATTTTCATTTTAAAAAAGTTCGGTTTTTTTATCTCAAAAATAAACTTGTTTAATTTATCCAAATTACTTGATTCAAACCTTAATTGTAACTTTCCACTTACACCAAGGCCAATTAAAGCATATGTACTTCTTAACCCATATACTTGTGAATCTATAATTCCAGATCCTTCTTCTATTACCAAGTTAAAAAATGCTCCTCTTTTTAAAAATAAGTTAATAATCTTAGTTAACCCATCTTTTTTAGCTTCATCATCATTTGTTATTACAAGTGTAAAATTTAAATCTAGCTTTCCTTTTTCTTTTAATGTTAATTCAATTGCTTCAAATATTGTATAAAGTAAACTTTTACTATCAAATGTTCCATTGCCATAAATTAAATTATCTTCTTTATATGCATCTAAATGCTCACCATTATAGTCAATATGGGTTGCGAAAAGGATACTTGGAGAGTCAATCTTAGATGACTTGTATGAATATATTGCATTACCATCCACTTTTTCCTTTTGAAGGATAGAATGAAGTAACGGAAACTGTTCTTCAATTTTTTGTTTAAACTTTGAATAACCGTCTCCAGAAATAAAACTAGGGGTATCTATCTCAATTAATTCAAAAAGTCGCTTTTGATGGTACATCGTTTTTTCAGTCGCTGTAATTTTTAATTTTTTTGTTTTCCTATTTCTAAAAAGGATAGTTCGTATAAATACCCAAATAAAAAACAGACCTAAAACACAAAGTGTTGCATATATTAAATTTATATAGTTAGATATTTGAATATACATACTTGTTCTCCTTTTGGTATTTTATTATACTAACAGCATTTGTATTTGTCAACAAAATAACATTATTTATATATATATTACATCCCAAGAAAAAATGCGTGAAATTACGCATTTTTATTTTTCAAATATAAGTATAAAGTTTTAACACTCGCAGCTGTTGCACCATAAAATTGCCCAACTTTAGGAGAAGTTGAAAATGCAGTTCCAGCAATATCTAAATGCAGCCATTTTGTTCCTTCTTCAATGAAAGCTTCAATAAATGCAGCTCCTGAACTTGCTCCCATAAGTCTTCCAGTAGAGTTTGTAAGATCTGCTACTTTACTATCTCTAACTTGTTCTCTAATACCATCATTAATAGGCATATGCCAAAACTCTTCATTAGCTTGTTCGCTAGCATCTAGAAGATTTTTAATTAATGAATTTTCATTTCCAAATAAACCTGTGATATCTTCACCTAAAGCAACCACTACAGCTCCTGTTAATGTTGCAACATCTATTACTTCTTTGCATCCTTCTTTTTGAGCAAAGCAAACACCATCAGCAAGCGTTAGTCTTCCTTCTGCATCAGTTGATTTAATTTCAATAGTCATTTTATTCATAGCAGTAATTACATCATCTGGTAATAATGCTTCACCATTAATTCTATTATCAGTAGCACAAATAATAACTTGAAGATTAATAGGTAAATTGTTTTTAACAACAGCTTCTAATACACCTAATACTGTTGCACTTCCAGCCATATCATCTTTCATGTTCAACATATTTGTTTTAAGTGAATATCCACCAGTATCAAACATTACACCTTTACCAACTAAACCTATGTATTCTCCTTTTCCACCATTATATTTAACATGGATAAGTTTTGGTTCAGCAGTAGATCCTTTGTTAACCGCTAAGTAAGAATGCATTCCAAATGCTTCAATTTCTTTTTTATCATAAACTTTAATACTAACTTTATTATTATCAAAACTATCTACTAAGTTTGTTGCATACTCAGCTAAATCAGCAGCACTTAAGTGGTTATAAGGTCTATTAACTAAATCCTTAACATTACTCATTGCAACAGCTAAGTTAAATCCTTCATTAATACTTGCATCTAAATCTAATTGTTCATCAATAATTAGATTAATTGTTAGATCGTTATTAAATTTTTTTGTTAGTAATTCATCAAAAACATAATTATAATTTCCAATTGCATTAACTAAAGTTTTCACAACATCTTTTTCAGATAATTTACCCAAAAACGAAGCTATATTAATATTTAATTCACTTCCTAATTTATAATTAACCTTAACTAATGCTTTTTCTAATTGTCTTAAATTATATGTGCTTAATTTACCTAAACTAACTAAATAAACTATACTATTATCCATTTTATTTAATGTATAGATTTTATTAACACTTCCTAGTTTTTTCTCGATTAAATCTTGATTAAATAAATCGATAATTTCTTGGTTAATTTCTTTATTAACAAAAACCGAACTTTGCTCTTCAAAAAAGCCATAAACTAATGGTTTATTATTATAAACCTCACTATTTTTTAATACTTGAAACATATTTCTCCTCCTTATTTAATTACATCAATTCCCATATATGGAATTAATACTTCTGGTACCTTTATACTACCATCTTTTTGTTGGAAGTTCTCAACAATTGCAACCCATGTTCTACCAACAGCAAGTCCGCTTCCATTTAGAGTATGCACAAATTCTAATTTAGAATCTTTAGTACGTCTCATTCTGATATTAGCACGTCTTGCTTGATAGTCTTCCGCATTTGAAATAGATCCTATTTCACGATATGTGTTTTGAGATGGAATCCATACTTCAATATCATATGTTTTAGCCATCGCAAATCCCATATCTCCACTGCATAAAGATACAACACGATATGGTATACCTAATAATTGTAACACTTTTTCAGAATTTTCCAACATATTTTCTAATTCTTCATATGAATCTTCCGGTTTAGTAAATTTAATAAGTTCAACTTTATTAAATTGGTGAGTTCTAATTAACCCCCTAGTATCTCTACCTGCACTTCCTGCTTCACTTCTAAATGCCATTGTATAACTACAAAATTTAAAAGGTAAACTATTTGCGTCTATTACTTCATTGCGATACATATTAATAGTAGGCACCTCAGCAGTAGGATTTAAGAACCAATCAGTATTATTAACTAATTTAAATGCATCATCTTCAAATTTAGGAAGTTGACCTGTTGCAGTCATAGATTCTCTATTTACTATATATGGGGGAATTATTTCAGTATAACCATGTTTATTACTGTGTAAATCCATCATAAAAGCAATTAATGCTCTTTCTAGTCTAGCTCCCATACCTCTATAGATAGTGAATCTACTTCCTGTAATTTTAGCTGCTCTTTCAAAATCTAATAAGCCTAATTGTTCACCTAACTCAAAATGTGTTTTTACTTCAAAATCAAATGTTGGTTGATCTAAATAGGTTTTTATAACTTTATTATCATTCTCATCCTTACCAATAGGTACTGTCTCATGTAATATATTTGGTGTTGATAATAGTGCATAGTTTATTTTTTCATCTAATTCTTTAATTTCTTCATCTAAACTTGCTATTTTACTACCAATTGTTCCAACACGCTCCATTTCACTTGTTGCGTCCTTTTTTTCTCTTTTTAATTGGCCAATTAATTTACTTTTTTCATTTCTTTCTCGTTTTAAAACTTCAACTTCAGTAATTTTCTCTCTTCTTTGTTCATCGTTTTTTAAAACATCTCTTAAGTAAGAAAAATCAGCATTTCTAGTTTCTAACCTTTTAATAACGCCTTCTAGGTCGTCTCTTAATAACTTAATATCAATCATTTTTTTACCTCCAAAAATAAAAAGTCCCTTATATAATATAAGGGACGAAATTTTTCCGCGGTACCACCCTAGTTAGTTTAATATAAAAATACTAAACTCACTCGATAAAGGTAACGGCTTTATTAACCGAAGTTGTTTGCAACTTATCTCAAAGGTAGATTCAAAAGGTTGTTCTCTTAGTTCACACCATCCACTAAGTCTCTGAAAAATAAACATTTCCTTTCTACTTGGTCTTCTCATAGATTATTCATTTTTTATTATTATAGTCTTCTCTATATTAATTGTCAACTAAATTCATTTATTTATACATTTTTTATTCAGTATCTTCTTCTTCATCTAGGAATGTATAATCATAATCAAGTTCTAGTTCTTCTTTATAATCTTCACTGTCAAAGTCAGCTTCATCTTCTTCATCACTTCTTGGTACTACTGCAATTGTAGCTGCACTATGTCCTTCATTTAGCTTAATAATACATACTCCTTGTGTATCTCTACCAACAGTAAGTATTTGATCAAGGTGTGTCCTAATAATCATGCCCTTATCAGTAATGATAATTAAGTCCTCATCACCTCTTACAGTAGATAGAGAGATCATCTTACCATTCTTTTCAGTCATGTTTATTGCTTTAACACCTTTTCCACCACGAATTTGGACTCTAAACGCATCAACATTCGTTCTTTTACCATAGCCGTTTTCAGTAACAATAACTATTTCATCACCATCAGTATTAACAATAGCCATACCGATAGCATAATCATTTTCTTCTTCGATTAAAATACCTCTTACTCCAGCTGAAATTCTTCCCATCGGACGAACATCACTCTCAGAGAATCTAATTGCTTTACCATTTGATGCTCCTAAGATAATATCTTTTTCACCATCAGTAAGTCCAACTTCAAATAATTCATCATCATCTCTTAAAAGAATTGCTTTAATTCCATTTGTTCTAATGTTTGAGAAAGCAGAGATTTCTGTCTTTTTAACAATCCCTTTCCTTGTTGCAAACATTAAATATCCATCTAAATCATCTTCTTTTGTAATGTTTACTACTGCTGCTAATTTTTCATTTTCTTCAAAACTTAATAAGTTAACAATCGGTAGTCCTCTAGCTGCTCTTGTGGAATAAGGAATTTGGAATGCTTTTAAGCGATAAACTTTACCAAAGTTTGAGAAGAATAGTAAAGTATCATGGCTTGATGTATAAAGAATTCTCTCAATAAAGTCATCTTCTACCATCTTAGCGCCACTTATACCTTTTCCTCCTCTATTTTGAGGTCGATAAGTATCGACTGTCATTCGTTTTACATAACCACGATTTGTAACCGTGATAATAACATCTTCTTCTGGAATTAAATCTTCATCTTCTATATCTAAATCATCACTTAGACTTAATTCACTCTTTCTTTCATCACCAAATCTATCAAGAATATCTTTTAACTCTGTTAAAACTATTCCTAACTTTTTATCATGTGAATTTAGAATATCTTTGCATTCTTGAATAAATCTCTTAACTTCTAATAATTCATTCTTAATTTTATCAATTTCTAAACCAGTTAATCTTTGAAGACGCATGTCTAGAATAGCTTTTGCTTGTATCTCTGTTAGATTAAAGACACTCATCAAACCACTAAGTGCATCCTCAGTTGTTTTAGATTTCTTAATTAATTGAATTACTAAGTCAATATTCCCAAGCGCAATTGTTAGACCTTCTAACACATGTGCTCTAGCTTCTGCTTTATCTAAATCAAATTCAGTTCTTCTTGTAATAATATCGATTTGATGTTCTAAGTATGCTTCTAAAATTTCTTTTAAGTTTAATACTTTTGGTTGACCATTATGGAGAGCAAGTAAATTAATTCCAAATGTTGATTGTAGTTGCGTATGTTTGTATAAATTATTTAAGATTACATTTGGATTTGCATCTCTTCTTAATTCAATAACTATACGCATCCCTAATCTACTTGATTCATCTTGTAAACCAACAATTCCATCAATTACTTTATTTTTTACAGTTTCCGCAATTCTATCAATTAATCTTGATTTATTTACTTGATATGGAATTTCTGTAATTATTATATTATGTTTTCCGTTACCAATTTCTTGGATTTCACATTTAGCTCTTACTGTAATAGCACCATTACCAGTTAGATATGCTTTTCTAACCTGACTTACACCCATAATTAAGCCACCAGTAGGAAAATCAGGACCTTTAATATAGTTCATTAATCCTTCAATTGAAATTTCAGGGTTTTTAACTAAAGCAATTAGGCCTTCAATTACTTCTGTCATGTTATGAGGTGGGATATTAGTTGCCATACCAACAGCAATACCTGTAGCTCCATTCACTAAGAGATTAGGAAACTTACAAGGTAGAACTGATGGTTCTCTTTCAGATCCATCATAATTATCAATATATGTAACTGTGTTTTTATTTAGATCCTTAAGCATTTCCATAGCAATTTTGCTCATTCTAGCTTCGGTATAACGCATTGCTGCTGCACCATCACCATCAATTGAACCAAAATTCCCATGTCCTTCAACTAAAGGATAACGATAGCTAAAGTCTTGAGCCATCCTAACCATAGAATCATAAATTGCTGAGTCACCATGTGGGTGGTATTTACCCATAACTTCCCCAACAATCCTTGCAGATTTCTTAAACTGTTTATCTGAATGCATACCTAAATCATTCATGGCGTATAGAATTCTTCTATGAACAGGCTTCATACCATCTCTAACATCAGGAATCGCACGCGAAACAATAACACTCATCGCATAATTAAGAAATGATGTTTTCATTTCTTTGCTTAAGTCTATTTCTTTAACTCCTCCATGATGAACGGTATCAGACTCTTTTACTTCATTATTTTCTTGATCTTTAGATTCTTCTTTAGTTTCTTCATCTAATTTTAAATCATCTTTTTCCACTCTATACCTCCTAAATATCTAGGTTCTCAACATAAACGGCATTTTCTTCAATAAATTCACGTCTTGGAGCTACATCATCACCCATTAACATACTAAATACAGTATCTGCTTCAATTGCATCATCTAAACTAACTTGTAGCAAGGTTCTTTGTGTTGGGTCCATCGTAGTTTCCCATAACTGTTCTGGGTTCATTTCCCCTAAACCTTTATATCTTTGCAAGATAGGTCTAGCTGATTTTGGAAGTGATTCTAATATTTTCTGTAATTCTTCATCTGAATAAGCATACTCAACCCTTTTATTCACACTTATCTTGTATAAAGGTGGTTGAGCAATATAAATATATCCTTTTTCCACTAATGGTTTCATAAATCTATAAAGGAAAGTTAGAAGAAGGGTTCTAATATGAGCGCCATCGACATCAGCATCGGTCATAATTACGATTTTATGATATCTAGCTTGATCAATATTAAAATCTTCACCTATACCAGTTCCAAATGCTTGAATCATAGAAATAATTTCTTTATTACCTAAAACTTTATCAAGTCTTGCCTTTTCTACATTCAATACTTTACCGCGTAGAGGTAAAATTGCTTGGAATGCACTATCTCTTCCTTGTTTAGCACTACCTCCGGCAGAATCCCCTTCGACTATGTATATTTCACATTCTTCTGGGTTTTTACTTCTACAGTCAGCTAGTTTTGATGCAAACCCTAAAGACTCTAGTGGATTCTTTCTACGTGTTGCTTCTCTTGCTCTTTTAGCTGCAATTCTTGCTCGTGATGCTAAAACACCTTTTTCAATAATTATTTTCGCACTTGAAGGATTTTCTTTTAAATAAATGTCTAATTGGTCTCCTAAAATTTGTGAAGTTATCCTTCTAACCTCAGTATTACCTAATTTAGCCTTTGTTTGTCCTTCAAATTGTGGATTTGGATGACGGCATGAAATAATTGCAGTCAACCCTTCACGAACATCCTCACCAGTAAATGATTCATCTTTTCTAAATAAATTATTATCTTTCCCATAATTATTTAAAACCCTAGTTAAGGAAGCTCTGAACCCTTCTTCATGAGTTCCTCCTTCTGGAGTATAAATATTATTAATAAACGAATAGATATTGCTTGAATATTCTTCTGTATATTGGATTGCTATTTCAATTTCTATACCATCCATAGCTCCATCGATATAAATAATATCGTTATGGATCGATGCTTTTGCTTTATTTAAGTACTGGACATATTCTTTAATCCCACCTTCATAACAATAACTTACTTCTTTTATATTTTCTGGATTTCTTGCATCTCTTAAAGAAATTCTTAGTCCTTTATTTAAAAAAGCAGATTGTTGGAGACGGTTTCTTAAAATTTCAAAGTCGAAAGTTATCCCTTCTTTGAAAATTTCAATATCTGGTTTAAATCTAACTCTTGTTCCAGACTCTTCAGTCACTCCAAGTTCTTGTAATTCGCTTAATTTGCCTCCGCGAACATATTCTTGACTATAAAGTTTTCCTTCTTTTTTAATTTCTACAATTAAGTTTTCACTTAGTGCATTAACAACACTCGCTCCAACCCCATGTAAGCCCCCAGAAACCTTATATGACTTACCATCAAATTTACCACCCGCATGAAGAATAGTAAAAACAGCTTCAACTGCACTTTTTCCAGTCTTTTTATGAATTTCAACAGGAATTCCACGGCCATTATCTGTTACTTGAATATAATTTTCAGGTAATAAATCAACTTCAATATGTGTACAATAGCCTGCTAACGCTTCATCAATCGCATTATCGACAATTTCCCATACTAAATGATGTAATCCTCTTGGACCTGTTGAACCAATATACATCCCAGGGCGCTTTCTAACAGCTTCTAATCCTTCTAGTATCTGTATATTTTCACTACCATAGCTATTTTTTGTTTCTTGTATGTTCTCCACTCTCTTCACACTCCTTCATTAATGTAATTATTCTACTATCTTTTAATACTTTTTCAGATAAACTCTCAACTGATGTAGTAGTTATAAATATTTGATTCGTTTCACTCAAGAGATTTATAATCTCATTTTGTCTGTTTAAATCTAATTCACTAAATACATCATCTAAAATAATGATTAAGTTATCACTTTTTTTACTTATTAATTCAGCCAAAGCCAATTTAATTGCTAAAACTGTTGTTCTTTGTTGCCCTTGTGAACCAAATTGAACTACATTATTATCATTTAACTCAATTAGAAAATCATCTCTATGTGGCCCTTTTGTAGTAGTTTTATAAAACAAATCATTTTTTTGATTGTTTTTAAAGACATTTTCGAGATCATCAATATCAACATTAGGTAAATATTTAATTATTCCACTTTCTTTTCCATCACTTATTGCATTAATCTTAGTTAATACATATGGATTTAGTGCATTTATAAAGTCTCTTCTTGTTTTTATTATTTTTTTTGCTTCTTTTATTAAGGCTTGAGTATAAATATCTAAAAGACTGAAATCTTTGTTAGCAGATTCACTCATCATTTTTAATAATTCGTTTCTTTCTTTTAAGATCTTTCTATAATTAATAGAACTTTTTAAATATATTGAATCCATTTGGGATATATTAGAATCTAAAAACTTTCGTCTAGTAGCTGGACCACCTTTTACTATCTCCATATCCTCAGGACAAAATATTACTACATTTAAAAAACCAATATAATCACTTAAATTGCTTAAAGGTTTATTATTGATAATAATTTTTTTCCCTTTATCAGTTATATTTAGAATTACTTCGTACTTTTTATCTTTATTTTCGAAATTTCCTTTAATAATTGCATATTCATTGCCAATTTTAATAAGTTGTTGATCATTATTAGCTCTATGGCTCTTTGCAAAGCTTAAACAATAGATGCTTTCTGCAACACTTGTCTTGCCAACAGCATTATTACCAACTAGAATATTAATTTTATTAGAGAAATCAACCTCATATTTAGAAAAACAGCGGAAATTATATAATTTCAACTTTTTTATATGAATCATTATTCTCTGCCTATCTCATATTTTTGATTATTTACTTCAATTACTGTTTTAGGATATAGTTTTCTTCCTCTTCTAGATTCATTAACTCCATCTACAAGCACAGAATTCTCTAACAAATACATTTTTGCCATAGCTCCACTACTTATAATCCCAGAAAACTTTAAAAACTGCCCTAATGTAATATATTCACTCTGAATTACTATTTTTTTCATATAACCTCTATCCAAAAGCATCCCATATTTGCCCTTTATTAATATTTCTATTATACCATATTTTAAGGATTTTTGCTACATATATTTTAACTTTTATTGTTTTTTATAAAGTGCTAAAAATTTTAGAAAATTACCACTATATTTAGGGTTATAATTCATTTAAATGGTCAAACTTTCAAGTTTTGTTCAATAATTTAAAAGCGATTATACCGCATTTTTAAGGCGTTTTTTAAATTTTTATTGTATTTTTAGTAAAACCTTAAAAATAATATAGTTTTCCACAAAATACTGTGGAAAACTATTGGATAACTTTTATATAGAATAATATCGTCTTTATACATATATAAATAAATGTGTATAGAATGATTGAAAATATATTTTTATTAAATTGTTCTAGATTAATCTACCTCTACTCAAATAAACAGATATTCATCTTATTGTAATACTTTAACCAAAAAAGTACTTTGCTCCTGTTTACCATATTATTTTATTTCTACACAATGGATCTTAACCTAGATATCGTATAATTTTTATAATATATCTATACTTATTTATGTATATACACAAAATATTGTAATTATCTCTTGCTTGATTTTGGATTGTTCTGCTTAAATTCATGCGAGTTATCCTAAAATCCAATACATAATTACATTTATACATTAATGTTTATCTAATGTATATGTACATGCACGATCAACTTTTACTATTTTTAGTTTGATATTCTCATTTCTATATAAAAGTAAAAGTGGATATTAAATAGAGTATCAATATATTTATACATAATTACTTATATACATAAATATTAATCTATTATAAACGCAAGAGTCTGATCTGTTATTGCTGTTTTTTCTTTGGATATCTAATTTTCTATAAATTAACAGGGTTATAATTTGAACTATTACAATAAATTTGTACATAATTACTTATATACATAAATAGCAACTTCTAAATTATTAAAATACATTTATTTTTTCTTTAATAAATTCTTTAGCAAATGTAATTGTGAAGTGAAAATATAATTTTCTTAATAAATTTTTATCTAGATTGTAAGCATTTAGATACATAAATATGTATTTACATATAAATGCAACCTGTTTTAATCTTTAATTATATATTTATAATAATAAAAATGATTATTTATTATATTTAAACTTAATTTCTGTAGCTTAATAGATTATATATCTATACATAATAGTTATTACTATCTGCTATAATATACATATTTACGTAAATACATAAATATTGTTGGAATAAATTAAACTCAACCTATACTGTAACACTAATATTTTGTTATTTCTTTAGTTCACTTTTATTAAACTACCATCTTTATATACATATATAAGTAAATATGTATATATATTAGTCAAAAGTAGTATATTTTTAATTTTTAGTAGCTAAAAAGCAAACTATTAGATGTTTTTTTATATAATAAAATATGAATATGAGTAAATAACTATTTTTGATTCTAATAAAATAAAAACAAAGCATTAAATATGTATTTATGTATATAAGTACATTCAAAGAATATATCTTTTTAAATTTAATAATCAATTTAGCAAGATCAAAAAGTTTATTTTTGTTTAATTTCAAAAAAATATATATATAAACATCTATTATATAATAAATATATCAACAGTAATACGTAAATACATATATACATGAATGATTCTAGCAAGATTTGTATGAGAATAATTAAACAATATAACAAAAACACAAGATATATGTATGTATATACATAATTATGTATATTAAATAACTAATCTATATCCACTTTAGTTTGTGAATTTATAAACTCGTTACGTATATACATAAATACATAAAATATGTAAACAACATGTAACAACTCTTCTTTCTATATTATTTATGTAAAATCTTGTTTGTAATAATATCCATATTAAATCATACATATTTATGTAATTATGTATAAAATCGTTCAATTGTGGTAATTCCAGGACTTAACAATAGTTTCTTTAAAGTGTATATTTGTAAATAAATACATATATATGTAAATAAATATTGAATATAACAGTTTTAAAGTGTATAATAAATACATAGATCTATAACATGCGAGAAACAACATATTTGATGTTTGATGACCCCTTTATATAAAACTTAAGTCTAAAAATATATGTCGATATTTTCTCTTATAGGTGTATTTACATATTTAAGTAATTATTTATATATGTAAAT
>Ga0265293_10007201_pt1 | contig 17304 bp, 12 predicted proteins | sample Munlanlewell138R_FD_192505 | JGI IMG/M metagenome (GOLD analysis project Ga0265293, IMG submission 192505) | Leachate microbial communities from a municipal landfill in Southern Ontario, Canada - Leachate well 138R | ecosystem: Engineered > Solid waste > Landfill > Unclassified | place: Canada...
GAGGCGGGAACGGGCAGCTGCGACGATTGCATCGATCGTCACCCGGATGCGGGAAAGCATGACGGGCGAAACCGGCCACAGGACGTGGACCGGCAGATGCCCCGACACGCTTTCTTCCAGTACGGTCGTCACATGGCCGGCTCTCAGGTCTTCCTCCACCAGCCATCGCGGCACGAGGCCAAGGCCGTAGCCTTCCCGTATCGCGGCAAGTGTAAGCAGACTGCCATCCAGCAGCAGGCGCGCGTCGGGGATCCATGACAGGACAGTGCCGTCCGCCTGCCGGAAATGCCATGGTGATGCCTTGCCGTTCCTGACGGTACCGATGAGGGCGAGATCCTTTAGGTCTTCTGTCGTTCGCGGTCTGGGATGCCGGGAAAAATAAGCCTCGGACCCGCAAAGAACGATGTCCTGCCGGCCAAGATAGCGGGTCATCAGGCCGGCCACGTCCGGCACCTCACCAATGCGCACAGCCAGATCGACGTCGCCGTCGAGCAGGGCGGACTGTGCGGTCGAGGCGGAAATGGAATAGCGAAGATGAGGCCAGTTGCGGCTTAGCTGAAAGAGCGCGGGTGCTATGACCTGCGCGCCAAACAGAGGCGGCAGGCTGACACGAACGAGGCCTGCGGGTTCGTCCGAGAGATTGCGCATGGCCATCTCGATCCGCTCGACATCCTGCCGGGCAGAACGGCAGACATCCCGGTAAGCCTGCCCCTCCTGCGTCACCGAAAGGCTGCGTGTCGTGCGCTGGAGAAGGCGAACGGACAGCCGGGCTTCAAGGCGCGCGATCGCCTTCGCCACCGCAGAGGGAGACAAGCCAAGCCGCTGCGAGGCGGCAACGAAGCTTCCCGCCTCGCAAACCGTCAGGAAAACGCCGATGTCGTCGCCGGGATGATGCTCCATGGCTGGAGATTAGAGAATTTCGTACATGAATAAAGGGAATTTGTTTCGCTTCAATGGCGCCGGAAGCATGAATATGGTTGCCTTCATGAGCAACACACGCACCTACGCCATCATCGGCGGCACGGCCGGTATCGGCCTCGCCCTCGCCCGTAAACTCACCGCTCGCAGCGACCACGTGCTGATCGGCGGCCGCTCGCCGGACAGGCTGGAAAGCACACTTGCTGCCCTCGGATCATCAGCTTCTGGCCGCACCGTCGACATGACGGACCGCTCCTCCACCCATGCATTCTTCGCGGATGCGCCGGAGCTGTCCGGTCTTTTCACGCCGGCAGCTTCCTACCAAACCGGCGCATTCCGTGATGGTGCACGCGAGACGAGCGAAGATCTGTTCGACGCAAAATTCTGGTCCCAATATTGGGCCGTACATGCAGCCCTTCCCCGTCTCGCTGCAGACGCATCCGTCGTGCTGATGTCGGGAGCCGCCTCCATTCGCCCGATCGGGGCGCCCGCCTATGCCGCCTGCAATTCCGCGCTGGAGGGGCTCGCACGCGGTCTGGCTCTGGAACTGAGCCCCATAAGGGTCAATTGCCTCTCCCCGGGCACCACCGACAGCGATTTGTGGCGCGACCGCCCGGCCGAGATTCGCGAACCGGCCTATGCCTACTGGCGTGAGCTCTGTCTTGTCCGGCGCCCGGCAACCGTGGAGGAACAGGCCCATGCCGCCCTGTTCCTCCTCGACAACACAAACATGACCGGAAACACGCTGTTCTGCGACGGAGGATATACGCTGCGCTAGCATCCGGCTGTTGGTTTGCCTCCCAGTCTCGTCTGCCTGAAGAAGCGGCAGTCACTGAAATCGCTGACAATCGGGCGGACCAAACTGTGACATCGCGGCTGGCAACGATGCCTCAGACATTCCCGGTTTTCACCCGAAAGCATCGGCTGAAACATACGTTTGCAGAGCTGAAGAGTTCGTGGACGGATTGCATGGCCTACCGTGAAAGGGCTTTAAATCCTGCGCAATGAGAGGCTTGATGCTCAGCGTTCATCCGATGCTGTCGGCGAAGTCTGATCGCGCTCCCGACCGGAGCCGGCGTTCCAGTATCCGTAGATGCGGTGGCTGCCCTTGCGGTCCGGAAGGCTGGCGCGCAGCCTGTCGCGCAGGCGCGCGGCCAGCCGCTGCTCGCAGCCTGCCCAGATGAAGCTGTCGGCGAGACCGCCGCCGTCGAGGCGCGCGGCCAGAGCCTTTTCCAGCAGATCCGACACCGCGGCGGGGGTCCCCCGCCGGTGCAGCCACGTCCATCGCACCTGCGCCCGCGATGCGATGTCCTGCTCCTCGCCTTCGTCTTCGACTTCCACGACCACATCGGCCGCGCAGCCGGGCGGCAGGCTTTCCACCATGCGTGAAATGGCCGGCAGCGCCGCCTCGTCGCCCATGAGCAGCAGGCGCGGCGCATCGGGGCAGCCGTCGCCGCCGGGCCCAAGAATTCCGATGACATCGCCGGGGGCAGCGTTCAGTGCAAAGCCCGCGCCGGGCGAGTGACTTCCCTCATGCAGCACGAAGTCGACGGCGATACTGCTGCGTTCGGCATCGACGGAGCGGATCGTGTAGACACGGGTGACAAGCTCATCCTCGCCGCGAGGCCACACCATGCGCCCGTCCGCGGCCAGCGACGGCCAGACGGGCGCGCGCCCGCGCGGCGGCAGCAGCAGGCGCACATGATAGCTGGCGTCGTCGCCATAGGAAGCGACCGTCTCGCAGGCGAAGACGACGCGGCGCATGCGCGGCGTGACGTCGAAGGCTTCCGCCACGGCCAGCTTCTGGAAGTGGGGCGGAAACGGATCGGCGCTGCCGTCGCCCGACCAGACGATGGACGGCACGCCGGTGGCGAATTCGAAGATGTGCTCGGCGACGAACACCTTGATCATCGCAAGGATCTCGGCCGAACCGCAGGTGACCTCCAGATGCACCGCCTCCGGCTGGCGGACGATGTCGACGGTGGCGAACGGGCTGGTCAGGCGCGCGCCCGTCGCGGAGCGGATGACGGTGGCATGCTCCTCCAGATGATCGAGCAGCGTGGCCAGCACATGGTCCATCTCGTCCAGCGTGACGACGGCTGTAGTCCTGAAGGTTTGGGCCCCGAAGGTTTCGGACATTTGTCAAAGTACCTGTGTAGTTCGCGATTTCCGGAAAAGCAGCAGCATCAGGAACGGCGCGCCAACCAGCGCCGACATCAGGCCGGCCGGGATCTGGTAGGGGAAGAGCACCGTGCGCCCCAGCCAGTCGGCCAGCACCATCAGCGCGCCGCCGAGCAGGGCGGCCCCCGCCATCTGCGGCAGGGCGCGGGTCAGGCCGGCCTCGCGGGCCAGATGCGGCGCCATCAGCCCGACGAAGCTGAGCGGCCCCACGCCCAGCGTCGCCACGGCGCTGAGCAGTCCGGCCAGGCAAGACAGCGCCAGCCGGGCGGATTTAAGCGGCACGCCGAGCGATGCGGCGGACGAAGGGCCGAGCGGAAGCAGGTCGAGCCAGCGGCGCGAAAGCAGCGCCGGCGCAACCAGCAGCAGTGCCGCCAGCGAAAGCGCCATGGCCGTGCCGGCCGAGACGCCATAGGTCGAACCGCTCATCCAGCGCAGCAGGGTGAGCGCGCGCGGATCGCCCGTCGAGGCCACCGCGCCTACCAGCGCATCGACCATGGCGCTGAGCGCAATGCCGGCCAGAAGCACCCGCTCCGGCGCAAGCTGCGCGCGCAGGGCGAAGGCGAGAATGACCGCCAGCACGGCGAAGGCGCCGCTGGCGGCAAACCCCAGCTGCACCCAGATGCCGGAAGCCGCGACCGCGAAAAGGCTGATGGAAAGGCCGAAGGTGGCCCCGGCACTGATGCCCAGCACCTCCGGGCTCGCCATCTCGTTGCCGGTCAGCCTCTGCAGCAGAACGCCGGCCACCGCCAGCATGGCGCCTGAAGCGAGTGCGGCCATTACCCTCGGCAGCCGCAGCGGCAGAAGCTCTGCAAGCGCCGGACCGCCGAGCCACTGCCACGTCCCGTCAGGGTTGCGGCCGCACAGCATGGCGATGGCGATCGCCGCGAGCATGGCAACCAGCACCAGCACGGCCGCCCGGCCGGCCGGAAGCTTGCGGCGTAGTCCTGCGAAGGGGGCCGCGATCACCCTGTGCCGCATCTTCAGCCTGCGCAGCAGGAAAAGCAGCACCGGCGTGCCGAATATGGCGGTGACCGCGCCCGTCGGCAGGAAATCGCTGAAGGCGCCGGCAAGGAGCTGAACCGAAACGTCGGCGCACAACAGGAGGGCCGCCCCGATCAGGCTCGACCAGATCAGAATGTCGCCCACGCGCCGCGCACCGGAAAGCCGCGCGACGATGGGCGCGACCAGTCCGATGAAACCGATCACGCCGACCGCGCTGGTGACCAGCGCGGACAGGGAAACGGCAATGGCGATGGCGAAGAACCTTAGGTAGGCGAAGCGCACGCCGAGCGCCGCAGCACTTCCATCGCCCAGTTCCAGCAGGGCGAGCGGCCGCACGATCGCCCCGCACAGCAGCGCCAGCACCGCCACCTTCCACAGCAGCGACAGGGGAATGTCCCAGCTTTGCTGCGCCAGCGAGCCCGCACCCCAGATGAAGAGGCTGACCAGATAGCGGTCGTTGAGGAAGGTGAGCACCGCCGCCAGCGCGCCGCACCACAGGCTGATCACCAGCCCCGACAGTACCAGCGACAAGGGCGAGAAACCGCGCCGCGCGCCAAGGCCCATGACGATGGCAGCCGCAGCGGCGCTGCCGGCAAGCGCGACGAGATCGCGACCGAAGCCGAGCAGCGCGGGAAAAGCCAGCAGCGTGATAACCAGCGCCAGATTAGCGCCGGCCGAGATGCCGAGCGTGGTGGGCGAGGCAAGCGGATTGCGCAGCACGAGCTGGAACAGCGCGCCGGCAAGCGACAGGGCCGCCCCCGCGATCAGCGCCGTCGCCAGCCGCGGCAGCGTCGAATAGAGGAGCACCATGCGGGCCGCATCGTAACCGGGCGCGGCAGGTGCGGCGAAGTTCGGCGCGACCAGCAGCCATGCCAGCGCCGCGGCAAGTGTAAGGCTGGCACATGCGACGGCGGCCGGCCCGAACCGCAAGCTCTGCGTCAGTCCGCTCATGCCTCGCGCTCCAGCGCTTGCGTAACCAGCCCGGCAAAGCGCATTGCCTCGTTGACCATGCCGAACATCAGCGCCGGCGCCAGCACATGAAAATGCCCCGGCCGGGCGACGGGCAGCGACCGCCACAGCGGGCTGCGCGCGAGCTTGGGCAAGACGTCGGGCGGCACAGGATCAAACGCGATCAGCCGCGCATGCGGATCGGTGATGCGGGACAGTTCCTCGATGGCGATGGTCTGGAGACCCCAGTCGCTCGACTGCTCCGTCCATGCATTGCTGAGCCCGATGCGTTCCAGAACGTCGTGGAACAGGCCGGGATTGCCGTAGATGCGGACATGGCGCGCATCCATGAAATTGACGAGCGCCACCGGCGGCGCGGAAACGGGCGCGAGCCGTGCGCGGCAATCGTCGAAGAAGGCTTCCGCGCCGGACAGGAAAAGCTCTGCCTGCGGAAGACGGCCAAGTTCGCCGGCAAGGCTGCGGGTGGCGGCGGTCACCGCCTGCAGGATGGGCGTTCCCTCATAGCGGAATGTCTGAAGGCGCAGCACCCGGCCGAATTCCTGCAGACGCGGGATCTGCGCATCGAGATAGGGCGTGGCGAGAATGAAATCCGGCTTCAGTGCCTTGAGGATTTCCAGATTGGGTTCGGTCGAGGTGCCGAGATCGACGACGCCGGCCGGCATCGACGGCGAAACGACCCACTTGTCCCATCCGGCAAGGTCGGAAACGCCGGCCGGCACGATGCCGAGCGCAAGCAGGGTGGAGGCAAGGCCGTAGTCGAGGCTGACGACGCGCGGAGCCCCTTGCGCGGAGGTCGGGACCGCGCGCAGCAAAGCGGCCGCAGGCAAGCCGCCGAGCAGCCCCCCCAGCAGCACCCGGCGCGACGGGTCGAACGGCGGGAAGCAATCAGCACGCATAGGCAAGCGGAGCACTGCCGCCGGGAACGGGCAGGATGCCCATGTCGATGCCGTAGATGGCCTTCAGCATGGCGGGCGTGACGATGTCCCCGGGCGTGCCGCTGGCAACGACCTCTCCCGCCTTCAGGGCATGGATGCGGTCGCAAAAGCGCGCGGCCATGTTGATGTCGTGCAGCACGATGACGACGCCAAGACCCTTGTCGCGCGACAGGGTGCGGATGAGCGAAAGCACCTCGATCTGGTGGGCGATGTCGAGCGCGGCCGTCGGCTCGTCGAGCAGCAGGCATTTGCTGTCCTGCGCCACCAGCATGGCCAGCCACGCCCTTTGCCGTTCGCCGCCGGAAAGCGTGCCAACGATGCGTTCGGCAAAGCGTTCGAGATGGGTGGCGGCAATCGCCGCTTCCACTTTTTCGCGATCTTCGTCGGTGAAACGGCCGAGCGGTCCGTGCCACGGATAGCGCCCGCAGGCGACAAGTTCCCGCACTCTCATCTCCGCGCCTGCGCCCACGTCCTGTGGCAGATAGGCCACCTCGCGGGCGAAGGCGCGCTCGCCATAGGCGGAGAGGTGCCTGCCGCCGTAGAGGACGCTGCCCGACGTCGGCGAAAGCTGTCGCGCCATGACCTTAAGAAGCGTGGACTTGCCGGACCCGTTGTGCCCGACAAGCCCGGTCACGCCACCTTGCGCGAAGCCGAGCGACACGCCGTTCAGAATCGGCTGCTGCCCGATGACGAGCCCGACGCCCTCCAGCTGGAAGGCGTCGGTGGATATGTTCGCGTCGATGTTCGAAGCGCCGTTTGCAGGCATCGCTTGCATCACCAGGTGTATTTCAGCGTACCCTTTATTGACCGGCGGTCGCCGTAGAACAGCGTATCGGGCGCGCTCCATGTCTCGACATGTGAAATATATTTCTTGTCGAACAGGTTGGTGACGTTGACGGCAAGGGACGCATTGTCGGTGATCTGGTAGTTCAGCGCCGCGTCGAACACCGTGTAGGACCTGAGCTTCAACGTGTTCGCGTTGTCTGCGTAGCGCGTGCCGACGAAACGCGCGCCGAGCCCCAGCGTCAGGTCGCCAAACGTATCGTTGCCGGGGATCGTATAGTCCACCCAGGCCGATGCGGTTTGCGCGGGAATGAACTGGAAGCGGTTGCCCTTATTGGTCTGAACGGCCGACAGTCCGTCTTCCAGAATTTCCGAATCCAGATAGGAATAGGCAAGAGTCAGGTTCAGGAGCTCGTTGACCGCCGCCTTCGCCTCCAGTTCCAGACCGCGGGTCCTGAGCTTGCCGATCTGGTATCTCTGCAGGCCGACGTAATAGGGAGCGTTCTCCTGTTCGAGACTGAACACCGCCGCCGTGAACAACGCGTTCATGCCGGTTGGCCGGTACTTGACGCCGGCTTCGTACATCACACCCTCGACCGGCTTGTTGTCGCCCGACAGCGAGGGAACGCCGAATCCGCCAAAGATCGAAGGCACTGGAGGAACCGGCTGGAACGATTCCGAATAGGTGCCGTAGACCGACAGTTCCTCGGTCGCCTTGAAGGTGAGGCCGGCCCGAGACGTAAGGGCATGCTCCGTGATTTCCTGACTGTCGAATATGCCGCCCGCGAAGTCGAAAAGAGCTTCGGCCTTGCTATTCACCCGGTCGTAGCGGGCGCCGAGCGTCAGGATCCAGCGCTCGTCCAGCGTCAGCTCCTCCTGGAGATAGACGCCGGTCGCCGTCTGCACGCCGTCCCCTGAGTATGGGGGGTTGAGGGCAGAGGGCGATACGACGCAGTTTGGGCTGCAATAGACCGGATTGCTGAGATTGCCGACGCCGGCGATGTAGCCCCGGATATCGCTTTCCTCCTGCTTCGTCCGCGAGTAGTCGACGCCGAACAGGGTGCGGCTGTCGAAACGGCCGAAGCTGGCATCGTACTGGAGATGATTGTCGGCCGAGAAGCGCTGGAGTTCTCCCTCGACCTGCATGGCGATGCGGCCCCAAGCGTGCGTGAGCGGCACGTCGTTTCGGGCATAGGCGTTCTTGTTGGACAGTTCGAGGTCGTTGTAGCGGGCGTTCGAGTGGAACTTCAGGCCGTTGCCGAAGTCATGGTCGAACACATATCCGATGTTCCATTCCTTCGTGTCGTTCTGGTCGAACTGTTTCTCGCCAAGGAAGGTGTCGGGGTCGAGGCCGGAGCCGAGAGGAATGCCGTAGCGGTTTGCGCCCTTGCGCTTGTTGTAGTCGGCCAGCAGCGTCAGCGTGGTGAAGTCGGTCGGCTTCCATGTCAGCGCCGGCGCGATATAGAACCGGTCGTCACGCGCCCAGTCGTGCCCGTCCTTGCTGTCCTGCCATTTGGCGGTGACGCGATAGCTCCAGTCGCCATTGGCGTCGATCGGTCCGCCGAAGTCCGTGCCCGTCTCGATGTGGTCCTCGCCGAAGGTCGTATAGATCTCGCCGTGCTTTTGATCCTGCGGCCGCTTGGTGATCATGTTGACGAGGCCGCCGGGCGAATTCAGGCCGTAAAGCGTGGAGGTCGAACCTTTCATGACCTCGACCCGCTGCATGCCATAAGGCTCGACGCGGCTGCCGGTGAAATTGTAGGTGCGGTTCTGCAGGCCGTCGCGATATATGCCCATTCCGGTTTCGTCGAAGCCGCGGATGGCGAGGAAGTCGTAGCGCTTGTCCGCGCCGTAGAGGTTCGTGTTGACACCGGACGTGTAGTTCAGCGCCTGATCGAGGTTCTTCACCCCGCGCTTCTCGATCTCAGTCTCACCAATGACCGAAACGGATGCCGGCACATCGAGCAGCGGCGTGTCGGTCTTGGTGCCTGTCGCGGATGTCTGCGCGACGAGGCCTCCGACCGGTCCCCATCCGGTCTCGGAGCTGCCGTGCACATCTATCGTCTGGAGAACCAGCGCGCCGCTGGCGTTCACCGAACCGGAGTCCGCCGCGCTCGGATCGATGATCGTCACCGCCCTGTCACCTGTGAAGCGATAGGAAAGCCCGCTGCCGGCCAGGATATGGCCGAGCGCTTCGGCGCTGGTGAAGGAACCGCGCAGGGCCGGAGCCGACTTGCCGCTGGTCAGGGCGGCGGGATAGGCGATCCTGATGCCCGTCTGCCGCGCGAAGGCGGTCAGCGATGCCGTCAGCGACTGTGACGGAATGTTGAACGAGACGGCCCCTGCCTGCGCCGTCGACTGCGCCTGCGCAATCGCGATACCGCCTGGTGCCATCATGGCGGTGGAAGCGATCAGCACCGCCTTGAAAAAACGATTAAACCCCGGTGTCCCTGACATGGATCCCCTGCCTTCGATTGGTCTGAAGAGGGATCGCTGCCTTTCACTGGTCGTGATTGCCCTCACGAGCTTAGACCGGGTTTCCGGCAAGAATCCTCAACGGGATTCGCCAGAAAAATTGAATTCCCTTCTAAGTGCCTGTTATTACGGTCAAATATCTCGACACATGCCGCACCCTGATCGGCAGGCCGCTGGCCAGCGCATCGAGCGAGGCATCGGGCGTGCGCAGATCGAGCACCGCGTTGACGCGCAGGCTCTGCACGGCCCCGCCCCGCAGGACGATCCAGCCGTCATGGTAGGCATTGAACGCGGCAATCACCTCGTCCAGCCGCTTGTCCTCGGCGACATACATGCCGCTTCGCCAGGCCGTGGCCGCCGAAGCCTCCTGTCGCACGATACTGCTAAGGCGGCCATCCGGCGAAATGACCACCTGCTCGCCTTCCGAAACCACGACGCCATCGCCGCGTACAAACGCCGTGGCTTGTGACCTTTGCGCATCGACCCTGACGCTGTGCTGCGTCACCGCGACGGCAATGCTGTCACCGGGCAGATTTGCGTTGACGTTGAAGGCGGTGCCGAGCGCCTCCACCCGGCTGGCGCCCATGTCCACCACGAAGGGGCGGGCGCGATTGCTGCGCACCTCGAAGAAGGCTTCTCCCCCGACCAGAACGAGCCTGCGCAGCCTCGGGCCGTAGTCGATGTCGATGGCTGACATGGCGTTGAGCGTCACGCGCGAACCGTCATCGAGATCGATGATGCGGGTCTGCGCGACGCCGGTGGCATGGTCCGCCCTCCACAGCCGGCCCGTGGTTTTCATCCACATGCCGGCGGCGCCGGCGCCGGCCAGAACCGCGATGCCGCCGATGACGGCGCGGCGCGACGGGCCGCCCCTGCCGCGGCCGGGCCGCACGAGGCCCGTTGCCGGGTCGCGGTGCAGTTCGGAAGCGTCGCTCCACAGCATCTCCGCTTCCAGTGCGGCCGCCTCGTGATCGGCGCTCTGGCGGCGCCAGCTTCGGAAGGCGACCCAGTCCGTGTCCGGCGCATCCCCGGAATGCAGGCGCACGATCCATGCGAGCGCCTGGTCGGACAGGTGCTTCGGCGGAAAACGATGTCGCCCGGATTCGGAGGTCACGTCATGAAGTCCCGCATATTGGCCCGATGGCTTCCTAACCCATAAGACGGGCGGTGTGGCCAAAATCCTCAATGGAAGGATGCAGAAAACCCAGGGCGCGTCACGATTTTCAGAAACCGCCCTCTTCGCGCATCAGGTCGCGGCAATGGACGAGAGCGCGCATGATATGCTTTTCCACCATGGAGACCGAAACGCCCAGCCGTTCCGCGATCTCGCGATGACTCCTGCCCTCGATCTTGTTCATGATGAACGCGGTCTGGCAATCGGGTGACAGTTCGTTGAGGAGCACGGCAAGGCGCACGATGCGCTGGCGCCTGTGAAGAAGGCTGGTGGGGTCCTCGCCGGTGAGATGGTCGACATCCGCCAGATCGACGCGATACAGCCATTCCCTGTTCTGCTGCGCGGTGAAATCGACGGCCGCGGTGCGCGCCGCGGCGAACACATAGGCTTTCGGATGTTCGATGGCGAAGGATTGTGCGGAACGGCCGGCCAGCTTGAGATAGGTGTTCTGCACGACCTCTTCGCCATTGTCGCGTCCGCCCACCAGACGGGCCACATAGCGAACCAGATCGCGGTGATGACGGCGGTACAGCTCGCCAAGCCACTGGTTGAGGTTCGTCATCGCGCCCCTCCGCAGCAGCGAAGGCGCAAATGAGCCTGTGCCCTCGACGGGCAGGTGCATGCGAAACTGCTGAACATCATCTCACGAGCGCGATCGGACAGGATCATACGGCGACCATCGACCAAAACATTCTCATTTTAATCAGGTTTTACAGAGCTTCACAAGGGCGCCGGTTTTTGTCGATTGTGGCCGGCGACCCCGGTCCAGACCACAATCTGACTTGATTGGCCGGAATGAAGAAACTCCGGTCCGTCCTCTTCCGCCCATTGTCGCGGTCGCGTGCCTGCTATTCGCCAGCGACCGGCGAGGCGGACAAGATCATGCGCGCTTGTCGCCGATCACATGGTCGCGACCACCCCGGAGACTGAGAACGCCATTGAGGACAAGCAGGATAAGGACAAATCCCAACGGCCACGTCCAGCCTCCACTCCAGCCATGCAGCGCTGCGGTTACAAGCGGACCTGCGGCGGCAATCAGATATCCAAAGGTCTGAACCATGCCGGAAAGCTGGGCCATCTGCGCATGGTCAGCAGTCCGCCTGGCATAGAGAACGCCGGGAATGCCCTGACCCGCCCCCATTCCAAAACCGAGAACGATGGACCACACCCATCCTGTTTTGGCCGGCGCCAGAAGCACTCCGCAAATCCCCACGATGCACAGGGCAATGCAGGCAGTGATATGAAGGCGCTGATCTTTCCGGCGGGCAGCAAGGAACGGTCCGAAAAAGCCGCCAGCCGCAACGGCAAAAATGCACAGCGCCAGAAAGAAGCCGGCGACGGCAGGGCTCACTCCTTTTAAGACATAGATCGCGGGCAGCCAGGCCAGAACGGTATAGAAGACGAGGCACTGAATGCCAAAAAAGGCCACGATGCTCCAGGCGGTGGGATGGGTGAGCAACCAGTTCCAGCTCCGCTCGGGATCACCAGCCGCGCGCGGTCTGGCTGAGTTTCCGAGCAAAGGTGCGAGAGCCACGATTCCCAGTGCGGAAGGCAAGGCAGCAACGCCCAGTGCAATGGGCCACGATCCGCCGGCAGCATTGTAAACCGGCACAGAAAGGGCAGCCATTATGCCCCCGCCAGCGCCCATCATCATGGCATAAACACCCATGATGGCGCCTATGCGGTCCGGTGCAAAGCGCCGCCGGATGAAGACAGGCGTGAGGACATTGAGAGCCGCGACGCCAATGCTTGCAATGACCGTTCCTGCCAGCAACCCGGGAATGCTGCTGGATCGGATCAGGATGCCAATGGTGAGAATGACGACGGAGAGGAACAGCGCACGCTCCTCCCCGAACCGGCGCGCCGCCATTGCGCCTGTCGGTGCAAACAGTCCCATGCAAAGAGGCGGAAGCGCCGTCAGAATACTCGCGACCATTGGGGTGAGGTGCATATAGGGGATGAGCGGGCCGACACCCCCGAATACGATACGCAGGTTCAGGCAAACCAGTATCAGTGCGATCATTACAATCGCCCTGTTCTCTTTAACGGAGTTATCGGGCAGCGCCGGCGCCATTTTTCATTTCCTGTATTTTCAAACCGGTGGGTTGATCGCTCAACGCTGGTCGTGACTTGCGTGACAGCCAGCGATCGCGACGGGGTAACTGATCACCGTGATACTTTTATGACTGGTGGTCAGTCAATCAAAAATGGCGACAGGTTTTCAACGGATATCATCCGGCCATTGGCTCACTGGTTTGCCACGGGATCGCCGGTCCGGGATGACTGCAGGCAGGTCCGCCGGGACACACTAATTTGGTGGAGGTATCGTCAGGGACGTCGGCGCTTGCCGGTCATGGCGTTCACCTTTCCGAGGACTGTCGGAGCCCCGGAATGACGCAGGCGAAAAGTTTCACATGCCGAGCGTGCGGAAAAAGTGCGCGCTGATCTCCCCCGCCAGTCTTGCCTTGCTGACACGCTTTTCGCTGGTCATTTCCTCCACGATGACCCCGTGGAACGCACTGAACAGAAAAACGGCCGTCAGGCGCGGACTGGTAACCGACCACGCTTTCGCGCGCGCGCCACCGGCGAGAAGATCAGTCAGATAATCTATGATGACATTGTTGGTCAGCCCTTCCCTCGTGGGCGGTGGGACTTCATAAAAAACAACATGATGCAGGCGGGCCGCATCGAGATATGCCGATACGCAGGCTTTGCACCATGCCGCAAGCCTGCCCTCCCAGTCGTCCTCTTTTTTCTTGTCGACAGCTTGGCGGATGTTCTCCAGCAGCGAAGCTATGAAACGGTTGCGCAAAGCTTCCAGAACGTCCTCTTTCGAGGAAAAATGAAGGTAGAACGTTCCCTTGGCAACGTCCGCACCGGTTGTGATCTGCTCGATGGTCGTCGCCCCGACCCCTTGCTCCAGAAACAGTCTTTCCGCGGAGTTCATCAGGTCTTCGCGGCGTTCTTCCGCTGGCTTGGTTCTTGGCTTCAGTTTGGGCTTGCTTGGCATCTGGCGCGCGGGCTCCACTGACTGAATCGAGGTCACTGACCGCTGTTAGCATCGATTGCGGCGCAAATCATCCCGCGGCTAACATCGCAGATTATCCTCCTGCAGAAGAACGCCTGTGGCTCTCCATGATCAGCCAAGCTCGACTGTCTCGAAGACGAGGAGTTCGCCTATCTCCCCATGATCGTGGGCTGCATGGTGCTGAGGCCCGCCGACCCAGTTCTCGAAATGGTGGCGACTCTCCCAGCGGCTCATCACATAATAGCGCTTTTCACCCTCAATGGGGCGAAGCAGGCGAAAGTCCTGCAGCCCGGGCTGGCCTAAAATTGCCAGCTTGCGATCAACGAAGCTGTTTTCAACAGTCTTCTCCTGTCCCCGGGGCACCTGAAGTGCGTTAATTATGACAACAGACATGGTCGCCTCCTTCTCATTGCTGTGCGTTCCCGCTGGCTTTCACGGAACTTTCAAGGCCGCCTCCGGCATCATCGGCAGCGGCGCTTCAAGGCACCACAAACTAATGACTGGTCGACAGTCAGTTAACAATGTGAGTGTCCGTGCAGGAGAGTAAGGTCGCTGCATGTCTGTGGAATGGGCATCGAAGCCGCGTTAGCCGCTCCTCTCACTGATCAACACGATGATCGGCAGACGGGCAAAACATTCTGAAGGATCAGGGAGATCAGGCGCTTATATGCGTGAAGCTGCATCCGATCTCAACGTCAGGCGTTGTCGCTTCTGCTATGCTCGGCGGGCCTCTGTCCCTGGTGTTACAAAACGGAAGATGCTCCGGGCATCATCTGTCAGCATGAAACAAAAGCGGGAAGCTCTGCAGCGATGCTTGTGACCGGGCTTCGCCAAGACAGCCGGGGGTCGAGGCGGAACCCGCCCGCATTGCCCGAAAGTGACGGATGTTATCCAGACAGCGAGATGCCTGAAAGCAGAAATTCAAAGCGTGAGAAGTGAACCGGAAGATCGTCGCGCTCCGGAATATGCAGGCTGCACAAGGCTCGCAGCTAGGTCCGGCAACCGTCAGCCGTCTTTGCTGCTGACCGGCTCCTGCACTTCCTGTGTCGTCATCGGGCGTCTGCGGCTGCCGGCGCGCTGGTCCACCAGATGCCGGTAAGCGGCGCAGGCAGGAAACGCCGGCCGATTTCGTCCAGTGTCACCTGCGGATCGATATCGGAAAACAGGTCCGGGTGGATCCACGCGGCGATCGCTTCTATGGCAACGATGTTGATGCCTGAAATGGCAAGCCCGTGCGAGAGGCCGTGGGCCCTGCCTTCCCGGACAGCCGGCAATTCGGCAAACCCGTTGCGCGACAAGACGGATTGCAGGGATGCAGCTGCCTGAACATCGGTTACTGATGAGCCCACCACCAACCCGCCACGCGCAGCCATATACTCGCCGCCGGTGCCTATATAGACTTGGGGTGCCTTTCCCAGAATGTATTCGAGGCTCAAAGGCCCGGCCATTGCGGGAATGACCTCTGCGCCGATGCTGGTGCCGCCGGCCAGGCCGATGAAGTCGCCGATCCCCCTGCCCGCGCCTGTTGCCATGCAACAGCTTTCCTGACTGGCATGAGCTTCGAACAATACAGCCGGACGCTTTGCTTCCGGAAAATTGATGACGCGTCTGCGGATGAGATCCAGCCGGTCACGCACGAAAGCGGTGTATGCCTGAGCCCGTTCCTGTCGTCCCAAAAGCACGCCGAGACGGTCAAGACCGGCAGTCGGCGGCTCATCGCGAACGGAGGGCGTCAGGGCCAGAACGGCAACGGCTATTCCGGCCGATTCCATCGCCCGGATAGCGGCCGCGGACCGGTTATAGAACGGATCGAGCACCACGAGATCTGGCGAAAGGACGATCATCTGTTCGAGAGATGCGCCGCTGGCACCCGGTTCACCGATGTCGGGAACCTGATCGAGATCCGGCAGTGACGTGCGGAATGCCTGCAGCATGTCCGCATCCATGCGCGCCCGGTTCCAGCCTGCAAGCAGGGTCTCGGGATGCGGATCAAGCAAGGCCAGGGAGACGAAGCCCATGCCGTCTGTCAGGATGATATGGCTGGCCGGTGTCGCCAGCGTGACCGTTCGGCCGGCATCGTCCACGATCGACACTTCGGCTCGCGCCGCCGGCGCACAGAATGCGGCCAGCATGAGAGCGACAGACATGAAAATGCGGATCATTGGACAACCTTCGGGGGCTTCATGCTGTGTCATTCACTCCGGAAGGAACCATGGATGGAAGTTGCGAAGCAACCCGAACTACGAAGCCGTGTATCCCTGAGGCACCAGATCGCTTTCCGCCCGTGCCACAACGACAAAAACGGCGACGTTTCGGTGTCGCCGTTTTGCGCCTGTGACGCCAATCGGACTTACCAGCTGTAGTTCAGTTTGAGCGATATTTCACGGCGCTTGCCATAGGAGCATGTGCCGTAGCCGTTACAGGCGGCAACATAGTGCTTGTCGAAAAGGTTGGCGACGTTGAGACGCGCCTCCATCCCCTCATAGTGCTTGCCGAGCGCTGCGAAATCATAGCCGATCGAAGCGTCCACCAGAGTGAAGGACGGAACCTTCGATGGCTGGCCGGCATATGCGTACTCTGTCGCTCCCCACAGATTATTCATTGTCGCATAGGTCGAGCCGACATAGCGCACGCCACCGCCTATGCTGAAACCATAGCCAATCTGGCCTTCCGGAATCCTGTAGTTCAGCCACAGCGATGCAGTGTAATCGGGCACACCGACCACGTGATAATCGACACTCTGCCCAAGATACTCCTTCCAGCGCACATTCTGCCATGTGGCCGCCGCGATGAGATCGAGACCATTGGTCAGCTGCGCGCGGGCTTCAAGCTCGATGCCCTTGCTTCTGGCCTTCGTATCTTCGGTGAAGCAGCGGTCCAGTGGACCCGGATTGGGGAAGTTGCACGTCGTCTGTGCGCCGACACCATCCTTGGTTCCGCTGAACGCGGCAACACTCCAGAACAGCGATCCGTCCTGCGACTGATAGCGGACACCGCCTTCCCACATCTCGCCGGTGTAAGGCTTCAGCAGGGATCCATCGTCCCGCAGCGACGGTTGCGGATTGAATGATGTCGAATAGCTGACAAACGGGGCGAAGCCGTTGTCGAACAGATAGACCGCGCCGATACGGCCAGTCATCTGGGAGTCCGATGACGCGGCATAGGAAGAAGCCCCGTTCAATGTCACGAGCGTCGAGGTCGAAGCCTTGACGCTGTCATAGCGCAGCCCGCCCAGGAACCGCCAGTTTCCGATGGCGATCTGGTCCTGCGCATAGAGGCCGGTTTGCTGGAAAGGCTGTTCGAAAACCCGGAACGTATCAAAAGCATTCGGCGTCACGCCCCGGACCGGGTCGAAGATATCGATGACGGGGTACTGGAACCGATCCCAGCCATCCTTGTGCCCCCCGGTCAGTTTCTGATGTTCAACACCAACGACCACAGTATGTTCGGCCACCCCGGTAGTGAATTTGCCTTCGGTATAGAAGTCGCCGCTGAACGACTTGTTGTCATGTTCGGCCAGATAGATGGTCCGCTTCATCGTGGTCGGATCGACCATGGAGTCATAATCCATCGCGCGCGTCGTGCTTTCCAGCCGGCCGTAGCGCATCTTTCCGGTGATCTTCCAGCTGTCGCTGAAGCTGTGATTGAGTTCCAGTCCCACCGCTGTCTGGGTGCGGCTGTATTCGTTCCAGTCCGGATCGCCCTGCCAGAAGCTGGCCGGCACCTTGCCGTAGCCGGGAATGGCCAGAACCGAGCCATAGGCCGGAGCAAAGCCGGCATCGGCAGCCTTGGGGTCGCGCTGGTAGAGCGCGCTCAGGGTCAGGCTGGTGGCATCTGTC
>Ga0265293_10007202_pt1 | contig 17304 bp, 16 predicted proteins | sample Munlanlewell138R_FD_192505 | JGI IMG/M metagenome (GOLD analysis project Ga0265293, IMG submission 192505) | Leachate microbial communities from a municipal landfill in Southern Ontario, Canada - Leachate well 138R | ecosystem: Engineered > Solid waste > Landfill > Unclassified | place: Canada...
CGAACCGGCCGCGCGCGAGGAACAGGTCGCGCAGGCGTACGACGCGCTCGTCGACGCGGGACTCGAGGTAGAGGTCGTGGACCTCGACGAGATCGAGAGCGCGGACGCCATCACGTCGAACGGCTACCACGTCATCGCGCTCGGGCCCGGCGACCCGTTCTACCTGCTGAAGCAGGCCCGCGCTCACGGCCTCGAGTACAAGCTCCGCGAGGCGATGGCGCGCGGCGCCGTGATCGCCGGCATCGGCGCGGGCGCCGTCGTCCTCGGCCCCACGATCAACCCGCTGCTGGAGGCGAGCCAGCACGCCCCCGAGGATGGCGCCTACCTCGAAGGACTCTACCTCACCGAAACGCTGGTCCTGCCGCACCATGGCGACCCGCGCCGCGCGGCCATCCACGCGGAGATCATGGCGCAGTTCGGAGACCAGTTCCCGGTCGTGCCACTCCACGACGGGCAGGCAGTCATCGTGACCTCGGACGGTGTCCGGGTGATCGGCGAGCCGCTGGCTGTCGCCTGACCTCGGACGGCGCGCTAGGCCGTCAGGGTTTCCTTGGTCGAAGGCACCTGGCCCGCGATGCGCGGGTCGTACTGTGTGGCGGCGTCGAGGGCGCGGCCGAGCGCCTTCATCGTGGCTTCCGCGATGTGGTGGTCGTTCGCGCCAGCGAGCTGGCGGATGTGGAGCGTCAGCTTCGAGGTCGTCGCGAAGGAGCGGAGGACGTGGCTGACCATCTGGGTCGGCGCGTCGCCCATCATCTCGCCGATGAAATCGAGCGAGACGGCGGCGAACGGCCGGCCGGAGATGTCGATCACGGCCTGGACGAGGGCTTCGTCCAGCGGGACGAGGGCGTCCCCCATGCGCGTGATCCCCTCACGGCCGCCGAGCGCCTCGTCCACGGCCTGGCCGATGACGAGCGCGATGTCCTCCATGGTGTGGTGCTGGTCGATGTGGAGGTCGCCCGTGGCCTGCACGGTCAGGTCGAAGCGGCCGTGGCGCGCGAAGGCGGTGAGCATGTGGTCGTAGAAGCCGATGCCCGTCGAGATCTGAGCCTGGCCGGTGCCGTCGATGTTCAGCTCGACACGGACCTGGGTCTCCGCAGTCTTGCGCTCCACCTGGGCGAAACGCGGTCGCTCCACACCGTTGTTCGAGGCACTAACCACGGCCGATCTCCTGTCCGATCTCGCGGAACGCCGCGATGATGCGGTCGTTCTGCTCCGGTAGCCCGATCGAGATGCGCAGGTGGTCCTGCAGGCGCGGGCTGTCCATGTAGCGCGTGAAGATCCCCCGCTTCCGGAGCCGGTCGCGGAGGTCGCGGCCGGTGATGCCCTCCAGCCGCATGAGGATGAACACCGCCTCCGTCGGGTACGGGAACACCCACCCGAGGGCGCGGAGTTCATCGGCGATGCGTCCGCGCTCCCCGGCCAGCGTGCATGCGCGCTGGTCGAGGACCTCGACGTCATCGAGGGAGGCGAGCGCGGCGGCCTCGGCGGCGGCGTTGATGTTGTAGGGGTCCTTGGTCTGCATGAGGATGCCGGCCATCTCGGGGTGCATCACCCCGTAGCCGATGCGCAGCCCCGCGAGGCCGCCCCACTTCGAGAACGTGCGGAGGACGACGAGGCCCGGCACCTCCGCGGCTCGCTTCGCCAGCGACGGCGTCTGCGAGAACTCGATGTACGCCTCGTCGATCACGAGGAGGGTGCCCGTCTCCAGCAGCCGGTCGATGAGCGCCTCGGAGATCTCATTGCCCGTAGGGTTGTTCGGGCGGGGGATGAAGGTCACCTTCGCGCCGAGGGCCGCGTCCACGAGTCCCTCGGAGTCGAACTGCCAGTCGGCGAGCAGCGGCACGTCCACGATCTCGGCCGCCGAGACCTGCGCGTTGAACGCGTACATCCCGAACGTCGGCGAGGCCGTGACGATGCGATCGCCCTCCTCGACGAAGAGTCGGAAGACCATCTCGATCAGCTCATCGGAGCCGGCGCCACACACGATCGAGTCCGGCGTCACCCCAAGGTGCTTCCCGAGCGCATTGCGGAGCGCCTTCTGGTCGGCGTCGCCGTAATGATGGACCGCGTACGCGAGGTTCCGGAGCGCATCGAGCGCCTTCGGCGAGGGACCGTAGGGGTTCTCGTTTCCATCGATCTTGATGATCGAGGCCGGGTCGATCCCCAGCGAGCGCGCGATCTCCTCGGAGTCCTCCAGCGCGGCGTAGTCCGGCAGCGCCTGCAGCGCGCGGCGGAGCCCCGCCCGAGGTTGGAACGTCGCCATCTGGTGCTCCTCCTACCCGGCTCTGGCTGCCGGTCGACCGTTAGCGGCCCTCGAGCCGGCGTTCGATGCTGCGCGCGTGCGCCGTGAGGCCCTCGGCCCGCGCGAGTTCCGCAGCGTAGGGCCCCAACCGTCCGAGGTCTTCCGCACTGAGCGCGACGACCGACATCACCTTGAGGAAGTCGAGCACGGACAGTGGCGAGGCGAACCGCGCCGAGCCGCCCGTCGGCATAACGTGGCTGGGGCCAGCGGTGTAGTCGCCGAGCACCTCCGGCGACGACTCACCGAGGAACACGCCGCCCGCGCAGCGCACGAGCGGCAGCACGGCCTCCGGGTCCTCGACCAGCAGGCAGAGGTGCTCCGGCGCGAACTCGTTCGCCAGCGCGACGGCCTCCTCGATGTTGCCGGCGACGACGGCGCCACCCCGCTCGACGGCGGCGCGGGCGATCGCCTCGCGCTCCAGCGTCGGGAGCTGCGCGTCTACCTCAGCCGCTACGGCCTCGGCGAAGGCACGCGAGGTGGTGATGAGGACCGGCGTCGCGAGGACGTCGTGCTCGGCCTGCGCGAGCAGGTCGGCGGCGGCGAGATCCGGCGCGGCGGTGTCGTCGGCCAGCACGAGCGTCTCGGTCGGCCCGTAGATCGAGTCGATGCCGACGCGGCCAAACAGTTGCTGCTTGGCGATCGTCACGAAGATCCCGCCCGGCCCGAAGATCTTGTCGACCCGCGGAATCGTCTCCGTGCCGAACGCGAGGGCGCCCACCGCCTGGGCGCCGGAGGCGCGGAAGATGCGCTGGATACCGGACATCCTCGCCGCGACGAGCTTCAGCGGGTTGATCGTGCCGTCCGGTCGCGCGGCGGTGACGCCGTAGACCTCGTGGACGCCAGCCACGACGGCCGGGACGGCGGTGTGGATCACCGAGGACGGCAGCGCTGCCTCGTTGCCGGTCATGTAGATGCCGGCACGCTCGATCGGACGCACCAGCATGCCCGTGCCCCGTTCCGTGAACGAGGTGGGCGCGTGCTGCATCTGCGTCTCGTGGTAGCGGCGCACGCGCTGCACCGCGAAGGCGATCGCGTCGTGCTGGGCCTGCGTGATCTGCGAGAACGCATCCGCGATCTCGTCGCCGGTCACCTCGACCGCCTTGTAGGAGGAGCCGTCGAACTGCTGGGTGAAGCGCGTCACCGCGGCGTCGCCCTCCGCCTCCACCGCCGCGAGGATCTTGCGGACGTGATCGGCGGGCGTCGTCGGCTCGCCCCACAGCTCGTCGATCGATTGCTGGACCGCCTCGGGCAGCACGGGCTCACCGAGGGGGGCGCGTCGCAGGACGGTCGCCCGCGCCTCCGCGAGGTCCTCCACGATCCGGAGGGCGCCCGTCCCGGCAGTCGTCGTCATCGCAGGTACTCCCTCACGCGCTCGGTCATCGCTTCGTCGGCGTCGCGCCAGAACCGCTCGAGGTCCTCGGACGGGACCACGCTGAACGCCTCCCGCACGAGTTCCTCGGGGCGCTCGCACGCCTCGTCGATCGTCGCTTCGTCGTAGCCGGCCATCGACAGGTGGCGCTGCATCATGCGGCGAAAGCGGCTGTAATCCGCCGGCTGCCCGGCCACGTCCGCGGACACCGTCACCCACTCCACGAGGTATTGATCCTCGATGAACGGAATGCCGGTGACCGGCCCCGACGCCACGAGGGCGCCGCGGACGGCCTCCATCGTCTCGGTCGCCTCGCGGTCGCGGCGGTCCAGCTCGTACTGGAGCGCGCGGTCGAGGACGTTCGACCTCGGGTCGGCGTCGATCTCGGAGAGTGCGCCGAAGTTTGGCCGGTAGACCTGGTTGATGAACGTCTCGTCCAGCACGAGGTGGGTCAGGTAGCCCGCGATGAACGCCGTGGTGGCCGCGTCCAGGCCGGAGGGCATCGCGAGGCTCGGGTTCTCCTGGAACATCCGCGACACCGAGTCCTGGTCGCCCATGTCGTCCAGCCGGAAGAAGTGTGTCTCCTCCCGGTTGCGGCGTGTGAGCACGCGGATGTCGGGCGCGGTCGCACCGAGGTAGAACGCGCCGCGGTCCGCCTCGATCTCCGGGAGACGGAGGCGTTCCGCGACCCCGTAGGCTCGGAGAAGGTGCGATCCCAGCGAGGGCATAGCGGCTCCGGCTAGTCCACCGCCGCGGCTTCGGCGGCGCGGGCCATGCGCGCCACGAAGTCGTCCCGCAGCTCCCCGCGCTTCCCGTCCGGCCGCACAGCCGACCCGATGGCGCAGTTGGTGGATTCCATGATCACATCGATCATAGTCAGGCGGTTCGCCCGCAGCGTCGTCCCGGTCTCGGTGCCCTCGATCAGGATCTCCGCGTCCGCCGGCACGAAGCCCTCGGACGCGCCGGAGATCGGGATCACCTGGTAGCGCCCGAGGTAGCGCGAGCGGGCGTACTCGTCAGCGAGCGAGACATACTCGGACGCAACGCGGATCGGCTTCTCGGGGTCGTCCCGTCGCCAGTAGGCGATGGCCTCCTCGATCGTCTCGACCGGCAGGTCCTCCGTCACCACCGCGCCGAGGCGGTACTTGGACCGCTTCAGATCGCACAGCTCCACCACCGGGGCGCCCGGGAACGTCGCCAGGAAGGCGCGCAGCCAGTCGCGGCCGGTGAGCGCGAGGTCGACCTGTCCGAGGGCGACCGCGCGCGGCATGTCCTGTGGACGCATCACCTTTACCTGCACGTCCTCGCGGCCGGAGTCCGGGTAGCGCGCGGCGCTGTCCGCCTCGTACCCCGGGAACGAGATCCCGGCGTCGGCGAGCGCAGCAACGGTGTGGCGCTGCGCGTGCCCGTCCGGCACGGCGATGCGGAACGTCTCGCGCTCGGCGGGTGCCTGGGCGTGGCGCGTTCGCGCGGTGACCTGCAGCGGCGCGGGCCGCACGATGCCGCGCGACTCCGCCGCCCGGGGCATGCGCAATAACGGTTCGAGGGCAGCCGAGAGGTCGCGCTTCGCGAGCGACTCGCGGTTGGCGATGAGCCACACCCCGCCGAGGTGGACCTCGCCGAGGACCTCGAGGCCCTCCTGCTCGACCGCGGGCCGAGGGGCGATCGCCAGCTCGGCGTCCTGCGGCGGCCATGCCTCGGCCTGAGCCCAGACCTCGAACAGCCGGTAGTCCGGCACGCGCGCGTTGGCGAGGTAGTTCGCGGCGAGGTTCGGGTACTCCGTGGCCACCCGCACGACGCCCTGCGCGAGGGCCTCGAGCGTCGCGCCCTGCCCGCCTGCGATCACGAGCTCGGCGGTCGGCACGTCCAACTGGCGCAACGGGACGACCGAGTCGAGCTGGTGGCGCACCAGCAGCTCGTCCACCCACGTCCGGCTGGCGATGCCGAGGTCATAGTTCCCCAGCGCGACCTGGATCGGAATGTCCGCGTCAGAGAACACGCGCACCGCGATCCCGGGCCGCTCCTCGACGCCGAACGTGTACGTCCGCGCTCCGGAGCCGTAGCCCTCGACGACGAAGTCCACGCCTCGGAGGTGCTCGTCCACTGGTCCGCGGAGGTCGCCGCGCGGCAGCGCAACGCGGACGGCCTCGCCCCCGGAGGGCACCTCCGCCGTCACGAAGCCACCTCGATCAGTCCGAGGATGTCCGCCGCCCAGCCGCAGGCCGGCGCGGGCGCGCCACCCAGCGTCTCGGCGAGGCGGTCGTAGCGTCCGCCGCTGAGGACGGTGGTGCCGCCCGAGCGGAAGCGGAACGTGATGCCGGTGTAGTACTCAAAGTTGCGCGCGGTGCCCGCGAGGATGCGGTACGGCACGCCGACACCGTCGAGGGCCTGCGCGGCCCCCTCCAGGTCCGCGAGCGCGGACTCCGCGCCCGGGATCACCGAGCCCATCGCCGCGCGCAGGTTCGCGACGTAGCCGGCCGACGCGCCGTCGACGTCCGCGAGCAGCCGCACCGCCGCCGCGCCGTCCGGGTGGGTCTCCGCCAGCTCCGCCGTGAGGCTCGTGTCGCCCTCCAGCATCCGGTCGTAGGCGGAGAGCTGCTGCGCCGTGCTCAGACCCGCCGCGGCGAACGCCGCACGTGCAAGGCCGGCGTGCGCCACTTCCACCGTGAGGTCCTCGACGCCCGCGGCAGCGAGGAAGCGCTGCGCCAGCGTCAGCACCTCGGCGTCGGAGCCGTTGGCCTTACCGAACAGCTCGACGCCGCACTGCCACACTTCGCGCTCACCCTCGGGGGCGAAGCGGAAGGACGGCTGCACGTACGAGAGGCGCTCCACGCCACCCGCGGGCTGGTCGCCGTACCACCGGGCCACCGCCACCGTGGTGTCCGGCCGCAGCACCACCCGCTCGCCGCTCCACCCGTTCCAGTCGAGGAAGGAGTAGACGCGCTCCAGCGCCTGCGGCGAGAGCGTCCCGGAGGCGCTGTACAGGTGCAGCGGCTCGATCGATGGCGTCCGGATCTCGCGGTAGCCGCCCTCGGCGGTCACGTCCAGGAACACGCGCTCCAGTGCCCGGAAGCGCGCCATCTCCTCCGGCCCCAGGTCACGCATCCCCGGGCTGCGCAGACCGCGGTCAGGCATGGCGACCTCCGTTGGCGTTGTCGATGCCGGTGTTGCCGGTGTGGGTGAATCGGCGGGTGATGTGGCTGGCGGCAATGATACGTCCCTTCATTCCTGACCTCAGTGATCGGTCAGACCTCCACGGGACGCGCACGGCGGACCCCACGAGGCCGATCGCCATCGCGGGGTCGTGCTTGCTGTACCGGTGACTCGTAGGAGGAGCGGACTAGGCGAGCGCGCACACACGCGACGGCGTGTGGTGATGCACATGCACGTGATGCAGATGCGCGGCCGAGAAGATGCCCTGCTCCATTGCTCGAAGCGTACGAACCCGGCCGAGTACGCTCAACCGCCGCGCGGCCTGACTCACCCCACGGGCCGGGTCTGTGTCACGTCCCCAGCCCGGAACACCCGTCGTTCCCCCGCCACGTCGAGGACCAGCGCACCGTCGTCCTCGACGTCCACCGCGTCACCCTCGACGTTCGCGCCGCCCGGGAGCGTGAGGCGCACGCGCTGCCCGAGGGTGACGAGGCACGCCTTCCAGTCCTCCAGCAGCGCGGCGCGGTCGCGCTCCAGCGTCTGCAAGCGCACTTCGAGGGCGCTCGACAGCGCGGCGAGGAGCACCTCCCGCGCGGGCGCCGGGCGGCCCTCCTGCTCGATGCTCGTCGCGATCGCGAGCACCTCTTCCGGCATCCCCTGCGGCGTCCGCAGGTTGATACCGATGCCGAGGTAGACCTCCATCGAGTCGCCCACCGTCGTCGCCTCGGCCAGCACGCCGCAGAGCTTGCGCCCGGCGTGCTGCACGTCGTTCGGCCACTTCAGCACGCACTCCAGCCCTGCTGTCGCCTCGATCGCATCGGTCACGGCAAGGCCTGCCGCGATCGAGACCAGCGTCCCGGGCGGCGGCACCTCGAGGAAGTACGTGACCCAGAGGCCCGCTCCGGGCTCGGAGACCCACGAGCGTCCCTCACGCCCCCTCCCGGCCGTCTGCTCGGCCGCCACGTACGCTGTGCCCGGCAGGTCCCCCGCCCGAGCGCCCTCGCGCGCGTCGTCCATCGTCGACCCCGTGCTGTCGAGGTGCTTCACCCGCACCCCCACGGAGGTCGACCGCCGCAACATCTGGTAGCGCTCCACGTCGAACGGCATCGGTCCTCCCACAGCGTGGTCCCCAACCCCCATTCTGACCCCCTCCCGCTTGAGGGGGAGGGTGGGGGAAGGGGTAAAGCGTCGCATACGCGATGCCACCACCGGGACGCCCTCGAGCGGCGGACACAAACGCTCCCACGACGCCCGCCGCGTCCAGCCTCGCAGCCCCTAGAGGAACGCCGAGGCGATCGTCCCGAGCCCAAACACGACGAAGAGCACCGCGGCGATCCGCCCGATGAGGCGCGCCGGCAGCTGCTTCCCGGCCGCCAGGCCGATCGCGACGGCGAGCGCATCGGCCAGCACCATCCCCAGCGTCGATCCGAGCCACACCCCCACGAACGAGGGTTCCCGGCCCGCGATCGAGACAGTCGCCAGCTGGGTCTTGTCACCAAGCTCGGAGATGAAGAACGCGACCGCGACCACGCCGAACGCGCCCAGCGCACTGTGCCTCGTGCGGGTGTCGTCCTCCTCAAGCGTGTCGCCGCGGATGCTCCACCACGCGAAGCCGAGGAACGACAACCCCACGATCACAAGCAACACGTCCTCGGGGATGAGGTTGTCCAGCACTCGACCGGCGGCGACCGATGCGAGGTGGACGAGGAGCGTGGCGGCGGTGACGCCCGCGAGGACCGTCCACCACTTGTAGCGAGTGGCGAACCACAACGCGACAAGCTGGGACTTATCACCCAGCTCCGCGACGAAGATCAGTGCAGTCGATAGCAGGAACCCCGACACTGCCAGCCTCTTCCTGAACTGCTGGCGCATCGGGGTGCGGGGATGTCTGCGTAGACCCCGGCCCGACGCACGCAGCACGCGTGAGTCAGGCCGAACGTCTCGTCCGCCCTCGGCGGGAGCACCTCGATGAGGGCTACCGCACTGCCGAGGACCGCGTCGCCGCCCTGCGATGAGGGAGTATGTCGACGACCGCGCGAGGGACTACTCCCCTTCGGTTGCGGGCATCCTCCCATACGTGTCGGCTAGCCGCATCCGCGGTGTCTTCGCGCTCGCTACCCCCGCCGGCGGCGGAACAACCGCCCGAGGCGCCCGACCTCCCGCGCCGCGCTCGGAGGGACCTCGGGCGGTCCGCCCTTCGAGGCATCTGCGAGGGTCCCGGCCGACGGCTCGCGGCCGAGCACGGAGTGCATCACGCGCTCCGCAACGCCTGCCGTGTACCCCGGCCCTCGCTCGGCGAACGCGGCGGCGATCTCCGCAGGATCGACGACCGCGAGCAGTTCGTCCTCCGTGACGCCGAGGGCGTCACCCCCCGCCGGACGCAGCTCCACCGCGGGCGCGCCGGTTTCCTCGTACCCCTCCGCGAAGATCACGTCGACGGCGGGGTCGATCCAGGACACCACCGTCGCGAGGTAGCCGAGGGGGATGTCGCGCTCCAGCGTGGTGCGGGCGCCGGCGCTCGTCGCGATCGCGGTCAGACCCGGACCGCGGCTGACCGCCGAGGCGGTGCGGACGCCCTCGGAGCGGAGCGCCTCCTGGAGCGACATGATGAGCATGGTCTTGCCGGAGCCGGGCGGCCCCACGATCCGGACGATGGGTGCAGGCATACCGCAATCGTACCGGGTGGGAAGGTACCGACCTCGGGGCGTTGGCCTCGACGAGACGCACTAGGATGCGCGTGCTGACCGACCGCCCGCGAGAGGACTCCCATGACCCGCCTGAGCCGCGTCCCCGAGGATCAGATGACGCCCGAGCAGCAGAAGGAGTGGGAGAGCCTCCTGCGACAGTACACACCCAGCGAGGACGGCCTGATCGGCGGCCCGTTCGACACGTGGTTCCGCAGCCCCGAGATGTCGAACATGATGCGCCGCTTCGGCGGCTTCCTCTGGAGCCGCACGTCACTCGACCGCGGCATCGTCGAGTTCGCGATCGGCGTCGCCTCGGTGCACTGGCAGTCCAACTACGAGTGGAACGCCCATGGGCCTCGGGCCGTCGAGTACGGCATCCCCCAGTCCGTCATGAACGAGTTGCGCGAGGGCAAGCACCCGACCACGGACCGCAATGACATCAACGTCGCCTACGAGGTCTGCACGGCGCTGATCCAGCGCCAGGCGCTGTCGCAGTCGCTCTACGACCGCGCGATCACTGAGTTCGGCGAGCGTGGACTGGTCGAGCTCTGCGGCACCATCGGCTTCTACACCACCGTCGCGTTCACCCTCCGCGCGTTCGATGTCGAACCGAAGGAGGGCGCCCCGCGCCCCTTCGCCCCCATCCCGGAGGCGTAGCGAGGGCTGTCGCGGCGGCTACCGCGCGGGTGGCGGCACGGGTGCCTCGCGGTCCACGAGGATGACCTCGCACTCGTCGCCGACCTCGACGGCCGGCTGGTCCTCCGGGCACACCGCGTAGGCGTTCGCGAACGCCATCGAGGTGAGCACACCGCTGCCCTGCGGGCCGGTCAGGCGCACCTGCCACCGGCCCTCGGCGTCCTGCGAGGCGATGCAGCGCGCGTAGAACCGCCGCCCATCGGTGTTCACGACGCGATCGAGGGCGACCCCTCGGACGGTGGGGCGCTGCCAGGCATCGGGGTTGTCCTGCAGGCGGCCCAGCATCTTGAAGATGGCGGCGCGCCCGAACAGCTCGAACGTCATCATCGCGCTCACCGGGTTCCCCGGCAGGCCGAGGTGCGGCACGGTCCGCCCGTCTGGCGCCCGCAGCGCCCCGAAGGCGAGCGGCTTGCCGGGCTTCATCCGCACGGTCCAGAACCCGATCTCGCCCTCGGCGGCGAGGACCGTCTTCACCACGTCGAAGTCGCCGCGCGACACGCCCGCGCTCGTCACCAGCAGGTCAGCGCGCGACAACCCCTCGCGGATGCGGGCCGTGAGCGCCTCCACGGTGTCGCGCGCCACGTCGAGGATGACCGGCTCCCCGCCGAGGGCCTCGACGGCCGCGGCGAGGCTGAAGGCGTTCGCGTCGTAGATCTTTCCCGGTTCCTGGGACTCCCCCGGCCGCAGCAGCTCGTCACCCGTGCTGAGGATGGCGACCACCGGACGCCGATACACCGGCACGCGGCCCAGCCCCAGCGAGGCGAGCACGCCCACCTGCGCGGGCCCGATCACCGTCCCCCGAGGCAGCACCAACTCCCCGTCGCGCACGTCCTCGCCCGCCGGGCGGATGTTCGCACCCTCCGCCGCCGCGACATCGATGCGCACCTCCGCGCGAGGGTTCGCCTGCCAGGCGCCCGGGTCGCGCGCGGACGCGCGTGTCGCCCAGTCGTACTCGTCGGTCTCCTCGAACGGCACGACGGCATCCGCGCCCGCCGGGATCGGCGCGCCCGTCATGATGCGCACGGCCTCGCCCGGGCCGACCTCGCCCTCGTATATCGATCCAGCGGCGAGGTAGCCGATCACCCGCAGCGTCCGAGGTTCCTCGAACGTCGCGCCCGCGGTATCAGCCGCCCGGACCGCGTACCCGTCCATGCTCGTGTTGGCCAGCGGTGGGATGTTGAACGCGGCGCGTACGTCCTCCGCGAGCACGAGCCCGCGCGCCTCCAGCAACGGGACGTCGACTGCCTCGAGCACGCCGAATCGCTCGAGGATGCGTGCGCGCGCGTCCTCGACGGAGATCATGTCGGCGGGCAGGATGCTGCGGGTGGTGGGCTCAGTCGTCATGGGCGCAGTGTAGTCGCGCCGCCCTCGGCGGCAGCAGGACGGGCAGGCGGAAGGACAGGCGTCCGGGCTCTTGCGAGCCATCACCCCCGCCCTCGGCCCTCCCCCGTCAAGACACAAGGGGGTTGGAGCTCGGACGGAGCCTGGTGGCTGCTAGATCACTGCCTCGAAGCCGGGGTAGTCGCCGGTGTAGTCCTCCCACTGGAAGGTCACCTGGCGCACCACCGACATCGGCGGGCCCTCGCGGAGGCGTTCGACAAACTGGCGGAGGGTGCCCTCGTCAGCCTCCGCGACGACGCGGACGCGGCCGTCCGGGAGGTTCTGCGCGTAGCCCGTGACGCCAAAGAGCGACGCCTCGTGGGCGCAGAAGGCGCGGTAGCCCACACCCTGCACGTGCCCCTCGGCGAGCGCGACGATCTGGCGCTGCCGCCCTCGTGACACCATCAGCGTGTACCTCCAGCAGCACCGGCCACACCGAGGGCGCGCGCAGGGTTGCCAGCCCAGGTCTCACCCTCGGGCACATCTTTCGTCACCACGGCGCCGGCGCCGATGAGCGCCCTCGTGCCGATGGTGACGCCCGGCCGGGCAACCACACCGGCCCCGACCGAGGCGAACTCGCCCACGCGCACGGTGCCGGGGAACGTCACCCCCGGCCCCAGCGTGACGCCACGCCCGATGTCTCCGTCATGGTCGACGGACGCGCGAGCGTTGAGGATCGCGAAGTCGCGGACCACCGCATCCGGATGCACCGACGCGGCGTGCATCACGCACACGCCAACGCCGAGGCTCGCGAACGGCGACACCCAGGCCGTCGGGTGCACCACCGTCCGCACGGTACCTCCCGCGGCGACGATCGCCTCGCCGAGCTCGACGCGCAGGAACTGGTCACTCATCCCGACGATGAACTCCGCACCCTGGTACTCCGACCATGACGCCACCGGTCCGAGCACGGGGATCCCGAAGTACTCGGCGGCCCCGGAGTCGTCGAGGAGTCCCGTGACCGGGATCCCCGCGGCGAGGGCGGCGTCAAGCGTGACGCGCGCCTGCCCTCCGGGTCCCATCGCCGCGATCACGCGCGCTCCTTCCGGCATCCGGACTACCCCCGCACCAGCGAGGTGACGGCGCGCTGCACGAGGTCCGCCGGCACGTCGCCTCGGACGGTGGTCCGGCCGACCTCCTCCAGCAGCACGAACCGCTGCTTGCCTTGCACGACCTTCTTGTCGCGCTGCATCGCGTCCATGATCACGGTCACGTTCAGGCCGGGCGCCACCAGCGGCAGCCCGAACGCCCTCAGGAGGTCCGCCTGCCGGTGGAGGAGCTCCTCGTCGTGCAGTCCCAGCTCCACCGCGATGCGGGCGGCGCCCATCATGCCGATGGAGACGGCCTCGCCGTGCAGGTACTCCGTGTACCCCGTCACCTGCTCGATGGCGTGGCCGATGGTGTGGCCGTAGTTGAGCACCGCGCGCAGACCCTGCTCGGTCGGATCGCTGGAGACGACCAGCGCCTTCACCCGCGCTGACCTCGCCGTCACGTAGGTGACGAGGTCCCAGTCCGGAGCGCCCGAGGACAGCGCCGCGGCGTTCTCCTCCAGCACTCGGAGGAGTACCGGGTCGAGGATGAGGCCGTGCTTGATGATCTCCCCGAAGCCCTCGATGAAGGAGCGCTTCTGCAACGTGCGCAGCGTGTCGATGTCCGCGACCACTGCCGTGGGCTGGTGGAACGCCCCCACGAGGTTCTTCCCCGCCGGGAGGTCGACCGCGACCTTCCCCCCGATCGCCGCGTCATTCATCGCGAGGACCGAGGTCGGCACCTGCACCAGCGGCATGCCTCGGAGGTACGTCGCCGCGACGTGGCCGGCGAGGTCGCCGACGACGCCACCGCCAAGCGCGAGGATCACGTCGCGTCGCTCGGCCTTCTCGGAGGCGAACCACGCGTACAGCTCGTTGGCGACACGGACGGTCTTGGACGCCTCGCCGGCGGGGATGACGTACGACGCGCCGGGGACGCCCGCCTGGCTGAGGGCGCGCGCCACCGTCTGGCCGTGCCGCTCGACCACCTCCGAGTCGGAGATGAGGAAGACCCGCCGCCCTTCGAGACCTACCTGCCGTAGCCGGTCGCCGAGGCGGGCCAGCTCACCGTTGCCGACCCAGATCGGGTAGCGCGTCTCGCCGGTGTCGACGAGCGCGGTCGGCCCCCTCGGCGGGACGTCCGCACCGAGGCGTTCGCGGCGCGTCTGGCTCGTGAGGAGCTCGGCGCCCTGCTCGCCCCAGGCTCGGAGGATGCGCGTCGCGGCGAGCGCGGGGTCCGGCATCTGCACGGGCACCCAGAGGTCCGCCAGCATGTATGAGGCCCGCCGCTCCTCGGCAAGTTCTTCGAGCTTCGTGACCGGGTCGTCCGCCACCAGCGGGCGCACCGGACCCTCGGCGTCCTGCGCCAGGCGACGCGCGATCTCGGGCGCGGTGGCGTCGAGGTAGCAGATGAAGCCGCGCTCGCCGAGTGCGAGGCGGTTGGCGGGACGCTGGAACGCGCCTCCGCCCGTTGCGATCACGGCAGGCACCTGACGCGCCGCCTCCGCGACCACCTGCGCCTCGATCTCGCGGAACGCGGCCTCGCCACGCTCCGGGATCAGCTCGGCGGGGTGTTTGCCCTCGCGCGCGGTGACGAGGTCGTCGGTGTCGACGAACGGCCACCCGAGGCGTTCCGCGAGGAGCCGCCCGACGCTCGTCTTGCCGACACCGGAGAGGCCGACAAGCACGATCTGCCGAGGCGTCCCGCTCCCGGCCCCTGAGCGGGCAGCGGTGGCGACGCTGGCGGTGGTGGCTTCGGGTGGGAGCCAGCTCGGGCGTTCGTCGGTCATCGGGCGGGCTGCCCCACGGGCGCCTCGCGCGGCCCTACGGTCGCATCGAACGCCTCGAAGTTGCGTCGCAGCTCGGAGACGTGATCGCCGCCGAACTTCTCGAGGACGGCGCCCGCGAGGACGATCGCGACCATCGCCTCGCCGATCACCCCGGCGGCCGGGACGACGGCCACGTCGGAGCGTTCGTAGAACGCCGTCGTCTCCTCGCCGGTCAGCAGATCGGCGGTCTGGAGGCGCTTCGGCACCGTCGCGATCGGCTTGATGAAGCCACGGACCACGATGTCCTGCCCGTTGCTCATCCCCGCTTCGAGGCCGCCCGCGCGGTTGGTGTCGCGCTCCCACTTGCGCCGCTCCCAGGCGTCCGCGGGCAGGATCACGTCCTGCACCTGCGAGCCGGGCTTCGCGGCGTTGTCGATGCCCTCGCCGATCTCGACGGCCTTCACGGCGTTGATCGACATGATCGCCTGCGCGAGCTGGCCATCGAGCTTCCGGTCCCAGTGCACGTGGCTCCCGAGGCCGAACGGGACGTTGGAGGCGCGCACCTCGAACACCCCGCCGATGGTGTCCAGGTCGTCCTTCGTGCGGTCGACGAGGTCCATCACCTGCTGCTCGTACGAGCGGTCGGCGACGCGCACCGGCGAGGCGTCCACGTCCGCCCAGTCGATGCGTTCCGGCGTCGGGATGCGCAGCTCGCCGACCTGCAGGGTGAACGAGTGCACCTCGATCCCCACCTGCGCGACCAGGGCGCGCGCCACTGCGCCGACGGCGACCCGCGCCGCCGTCTCGCGCGCGCTCGACCGTTCGAGGATCGGCCGAACGTCATCGAACCCGTACTTCTGCGTCCCGGCGAGGTCGGCATGGCCCGGGCGGAGCAGCGTGACGCGCTCCACCTCGGCGTCCACGGGGTCCACCGCCATGCGGACGGCCCAGTTCTGGTTCGCGAAGTCCGCGTTGATCATCGTCAGGCCGATGGGCGAGCCGATGGTCAGCCCGTGCCGCACGCCCGAGATGATCTCGGCACGATCCTTCTCGATCTGCTGGCGCTTCCCGCGGCCGTAGCCCTGCTGCCGCCGCGCGAGGTCAGCCGCGATGTAGTCCTCGGACAGCGGGAGGCCCGCCGGGACACCCTCCACGATCGTGACGAGTCCCTTGCCATGGGACTCGCCCGCCGTCAGCCAGCGGAACTGCGAGTTCATCGACCCTCTCCCTCTGTGTCGGCCGGCCCGCTGTCGGGCGACTGGCCCGAGGTGCTCCCGGGCTCGTCATTCGTCGGACTCACAGCATCCTCGGCGGCGCGGATCGCCTCCGCCGTCCATGCGTGGATGATCGCGTCCTCGTCCGGGTCGGGCCAGTGGTCGACACCACCAGCGTGTCGCACCTCGTGGGTGTCCCACTCGCCGAGGACCTCCTCCGCGGGGGCGCCCTCCCAGTCCGCGTATGCCGCCTGGTCGCGCGTGACGCGCGTGGTCAGGAGGCAGCGGCTGACCGTGGGGCCGTCCGGCTGGCGGTACTCCGTGAGGACGTCGACCTGGGCGTGCCCGAAGGAGGCATACGGCACCTCGTACATCAGGCGCTCCACCATGCGGACCGCCGCTCGGCGGGCGACGACCTGCGCCGAGGAGACCTCCACACGCTCGCCGGAGACGACCTGCACGTCCGGCTCCGCGAGCAGCGACACGCGGATGCGCTCATGGTCGGCGGCGACGAGGGCGGCGGTGTGCAGCGCGCGCCAGTCCGCCGGCGGCGTGCCGCGCTTCGGGCGCTCGCGTCGCCACGCCTCGAAGGTGTCGTCGAGCAACTGGTCGAGGGCCTCCGTGTCGCCCTCGGCGATCACGCGGCGCCAGTGCTTCGCGGCGAACCGGGCCTGGAACACCATGAAGCCTACGATCACGAAGATCGCAAGGCAGATGCCCATGGCAAGTCCGAGGCCCATGCGGTGTGCTCCCCTGTCCGGTGCGGTCAGTGTCGCTCGACGGCGCGCGTCCCGTCGAGGGCCGCGTCAGGCTTGGCCGCGCTCCCGCTCCGCGAGGGCGGCTCGCGCGGCGTGGAACATCACCTCGAGCGGTGCGTCCATCCCCGTCCAGAGCTGGAACGCGGCGGCCCCCTGGTGGATCAGCATGTCCAGCCCACCGATGGCCACCGCTCCGTTCGAGGCAGCGTCGCGCAGGAAGGGCGTCTCCTCCGGCACGTAGACGAGGTCGAAGGCCACCTGTCCCGCGCCGATCGATCCGGCGGGCACCGGCGAGGCGCCCTCGCCCGGACCGTGCCGCATCCCCACCGAGGTCGACTGCACCACGATGTCCGCGTTCCGCAGCGTGCTCCGCAACGTCGCGTCAGACTCATCGAGGGGCGCGAACCGCAGGTCGAGTTCGTCGCCCGCGAGCGGGGCGAGCTCCTCCGCGCGCGCCTGGGTGCGGTTCACCACCGTCACGCGGGCCGCTCCGGCCTGCCGCATCGCGACGACCACCGCCCGAGCCGCGCCTCCCGCGCCGAGGAGGGCGACCTGCTTCCCCTCGACCGGCACGCCAGCGCCCTCGAAGGTGCGGAGGATGCCGGCGACGTCAGTGTTCGTCGCCTCCAGCACGCCGTGGCGGTTCACGACGGTGTTCACGGCGCCGACGCGCTCGGCGAGAGCGTCCGGCCGGTCCACCAGGCGCATCACCGCCACCTTGTGCGGCACCGTCACGTTCGCCCCGAGGAGGTCGCCGGAGCGCAGGCGCTCGACCGCGATCGCGACATCCTCCGGCGCGGTGTCCCAGGCCTCGTACGTCGCGTCGATGCCGAGGGCGTCGAGCGCTGCCTGCTGGAAGCGCGGCGAGATCGAGTGCGCCACGGGATGCCCGAGGAGCGCGATCCGGCGTCCGGAGTGAGACACGGCTAGTTGTCCTCGGACGGGATC
>Ga0265293_10007203_pt1 | contig 17303 bp, 18 predicted proteins | sample Munlanlewell138R_FD_192505 | JGI IMG/M metagenome (GOLD analysis project Ga0265293, IMG submission 192505) | Leachate microbial communities from a municipal landfill in Southern Ontario, Canada - Leachate well 138R | ecosystem: Engineered > Solid waste > Landfill > Unclassified | place: Canada...
CACTGGTACTTGGTGCATACTCTAGCCAGCAGCTCACTCTTGCTAAGTTCGAGGAGACTTTTGGTTTCCCGCTCAGCAAGATGTACGAAGCGAAAGCTAAGTGCGAAGAAGTTGCGGGCAAAGGTAACTGCGTTATAATCGGGGGCGCCTACCCGAGGCCGCGACCTGATATAGTGGCCCCCACGGCGCCGCTTCCATCCGGCCACGAATCATGAGGCACAACATGGAACAACAAACTAACAACTTCCTCACTACTGAGGAATTTAAGGAGCGCATCGAGCCTAGCCTCCTTGCCTTGCTCAACATGAATCAGTTTGAGTATGCACAGGATCATGTGGTCAACGTGCTGCAAACTTACAGCATGGAACCTGAGCTGCGGATCGAGCTACTCTTTACCATCGCTGCTAGCCAAGTCATGCAAGCGCAGCACCAGCAAGAGAAGCTAATGATTCGTGGGCAGAAGATTGCAAAAGATGTAGGAGTTACGCAAGTCGAAGCACAAGCAGTTCTGGGAATGGTCAAAGGTTGGGTAGAATCTAAGAAGCAGCAGGGAGAGAAAGATGGCCAAGCTGAGTGACATGAAAGCAAGTCCGATCAAGCACATCTTAGTTTACGGGCCGCCGAAAGCAGGTAAGACTGAGCTGGTTGGTAAGCTTGCTGAGAAGTTTAATCTCAAGTGGTTTGACTTGGAGAAGGGAGTTAGCACACTGTTCAAGTTGCCGCAAGAATGGCAGGAACGGATCGAAGTCTTCCAGATCCCTGATACCCGTGGAACTCCGATGGCAATTGAAACTTGCCTCAAGGTTATCAAGGGTGCGCCGATGAAGATCTGCACCTTGCATGGTAAGGTAGCTTGCCCACTTTGTGCAAAAGCTGGAGCTGAGACACAAGAAGTAGAGCTGGCAAAACTTGGGCCGAATGATTGTGTTATCTTCGACTCCATGACTCAGCTCACTAACTCAGCTATTGCGAACATCACTCGCAACCAGCCTGACGACTACAAGCTGCAACGTGATGACTGGGGTAACTTGGGTAAGGTGATGGATACTTTCCTCTCTTACGTTCAAGCAGCTCCTTTTAATGTGGTAGTAATAACTCACGAGAACATGGTTGATTCCGTGATGGGTAAAGATGCAGGAGGGCAGAAGGTTGTGCCGGTAGCTGGTACTGCTAACTTCTCCCGTAACAGTGCAAAGTATTTCGATGAAGTTGTTTATTGCGAAGTGAAGAACAAGAAACATATCTTTGCTAGCACGACAACCTACTCGAACAACATCATGACTGGTGGCCGGTCTGGCTTCAGTCTTGAGAAGTCTCTGGAACCCAAGTTGATTGACCTCTGGTCGTAAGGAGTAAGTTATGAAGATGCCGAATCGTAAGCCGCGTGCTAGTGTTTCCGAGATGCAGGAAGTTGCTGCCACCGCCCGTACCAAGTCGATCATGGATGCGCTGGGCAAGGTAACTGGTACTTACAACACAGTAACTCTGGCGTACCCGAAAGATCATCCGCGCAGTCTGTACAAGCAGCAGAAGAAACTTCTGAAGCAGATGCAACGCGCGTAACTGAGCAACACCGTAGTAAAGCAAGGGACATTCAGTCCACAAACCGTAAGTAACTTAAAGTAAAAGGAAACATATCATGTCCGATATCAACGCCCTCGACCTCCTTGACTCCTCCATTGACGAACTTGCTGATCTGGAACGCTTTACTCCCATCCCTGCCGGCACTCACAAGCTGCGTCTGGAGTGGAGTTTCCCTGAGCATGACACGCAAGTTGTGGTGCAGCTCAAGCTGACTGTGGTGGAAACTCTGGAGATGGCGAATAGTTCCGAGCTGGTGCCGGAGCCGGGCAAGTCTGGTAACATTCGCTTCCCGCTCCAGATGAAAGATGGTAGCCCGATCATGTCCCAAAAGACTGGCAAGCCCATGACTATGGGTCAAGGCCAACTCAAGGAAGTGGTCGCAGTTCTGCAACCGACTTTCGGCGGCGGCACTCTGCGCGAAGTCATCGACAACTCGCAAGGTGCGGAAGTCGTGGCCACTCTCAAGGTACGCGCTTCCAAGGATGACCCGGACGTTAAGTTTAATGAGTTGAAAGCGATTCTGGTCGAGTAACTTGGGCCGAGTACCCTTAGGAAGTTATAAGAACTAGGAACTGGCTGCCATGGATGGTGGCCTTTTCTCATATCAGGGGTATGAAAAATGCTTCAAGATACCGAGTGCAAGATTTGTAAGACTAAACTTGAGTGGCAGGGTAGTGTTACCAATGGGCACATGGTATGTCCGAATAAGTATTGCTCTAGTAACAAGAGTCCAGAACTTCTGGCTATCAAATCATCTAATTACCAGATTGCTGAGGAGCTAGAGGTAGACTATGCAGACGACTAAGATTGAGCGCGCCAAAGGAGTTCTGCTAATAGTTGAGGAGCATGACCAACCTTACTTGGCTGGCCTGTCTGCGGCTCTCAGCTCTTGCACTGTCAAAGTATTTCCTCGTGCCCCGACTACCTTAGTTGAGCTAGCACTGGCAGCCAAGAAAGCAGGACTCACCCATCTTATTACCACTAGGCTTGATGTGCTGCAGAAACTTCTGCCACCGGACCTAAGCAAGAAAGCAAAGATCTCTAACTACGCTGGCTCCATCATCCCGTACTACTTCAAAGGTACTAGCGGAGAGAAGGAGCGCATGGATGTTCTGGTACTTGATCCACTCAAGCAACTGAGGACTGTGGCATATGGAGACTTTATCGCTAAGCGATACATTAGCAAGCTCACCGAACCTTCAAAGTGGCGAGTGCCTAGTAGTTTCCAATGGGAACTTGCTCAAGATGCAATGGGTTATGCAAAGGCGAAAAGTTATCTGGCATGTTGTGACCTCATTGCCGTTGACATTGAGACTAGCCAAAAACCTTACCTTCATATGACGATGGTTGGTTACACTGGTTACGATCTTCGCACCAATACATCCAAGTCTTTCGTGATCCCAATCAAGCGTATGGAAGATGTATATGCTATGAGGGAACTGAATGCCTTGAACGTACCCAAGGTAATGCAAAATGGAAAGTACGATTGTGCATGGTTCCATTGGTACTCTGCTCCACCAGTTGCGTATCTGTACGATACTGCTAACGCTTTCCACTCCTGGTACTGCGAACTCCCGAAAGATCTGGGATTCATTTCCAGCTTCATGCTTCGTGAGTACATGTACCACAAGGATCTTTCAAGCTCGGGAGACTGGCTCGATTCATGTCGTTACAATGCGCTCGATACTTGGGCGACCGGGGAAGTATTCCTTTCCTGGCTTCAAGAAGCTCCGGACTGGGCAAAGCGCAATTATATTATGGAGTTCGCGGTAGTTCCCGGTGCTCATATGTGTGAGATGACTGGGATTAAAAGAGACATGCCAGCTCTGACCAAGCATGCTAAGGCCGGAGAGGAGAAGCTAGATGCTCTACTTACATCCGTTCGTAAGATGGTGGGCGTACCAAAGTTCAACCCTTCTAGCCCTAAGCAATGTTTGGCACTACTCAAGATACTCGGAGAGAAAGGAGCTGAGTCCACAGATGAAAAGACTCTCACCGCAGTCAGCTTCAAGCATCCCATTAACGAACGTATTTTGGGGACAATACTTGAATACCGTGGCGAACGTAAACTTACTTCTACCTATCTCACAACAGGTGAGTCAGCTAAGGAGTTTGGCCCGCCCGGCAAAGAACGAATTCTCTATTCCCTTAATCCGCACGGCACAGATACTGGCCGGCTTGCAAGTAAGGAGCATCACTTCTGGTGCGGACTACAGGTACAGAATATTCCAGCTGGTTCAGTGGTCAAAGAGACTCTGGTCGCAGATCCAGGATTCGAACTTTACGAGTGTGATCGTTCACAGGCTGAAGATCGGGGAGTTGCTTACTCTAGTGGAGATCCAACTCTCTTAGGCATCTTCACCAGTGGTAAGGACTCGCATAAGCTCAAGGCTTCAATGTTCTTTGGAGTACCTTATGAAGAGATCACGAAAACTCAAAGACAGCTTGGCAAGAGGATTAACCACGGTAGCAATTACAATATGGGCGCTGCTGTTCTTGTCGAAACAATGGGTCCGAGAGCAGTACGAGAAGCTCAGAGACTCTTAGGACTTCCGAAACATTGGGATCTGAAAGGGGTTGCACAACATCTCCTGAACATATATGCTAATACCTTTCCGACAGTGAAAGGGAAATACTACGAGACAATCGTAGCTGAGGTAATGAACACAAGGAAACTGGTCGGTGCTACCGGCTGGACTCGCTACTGCTTTGGCAATCCCGCCAAGAATAAGATGGATCTTAATGGCTATGTAGCGCACGTAACACAATCCCTAAATGCGATGGAACTCAATCAGTCCTTCATTGCAATCTTCAATGAACTTGCATTCGATCCCGACTTTAAACTCATGGCTCAGATTCATGACTCGATCTTCTTCCAAGTTCGTAAAGGTCGCCGTGATCTGGCTGAGCGAGTCGCCCAACTAATGACTGTACACACCCAAGTAACTGATTGCTCTGGTGTTACCCGGACCATGATAATTCCGGTAGACATCTCAGGTCCAGGTCAGTCTTGGCAGGAGCTTAAAGCATGAGCAAAGGCAACGAAACTCTCTACGCTAACAACACCTCTGGTTATCAGGGGGTTAGCTGGGACAAGAGCTGCAAGCGTTGGAAAGCTATCATCACCGTGGAAGGCAAGCTCAAGAACCTAGGTAAGTTCAAGTGCAAGCATGAGGCGGCGCGAGCTTATAACTCAGCTGCCCGCCACTACCACGGGGAAGACGCTTTCCTTAACACGATTGCCGACGAATCCTAAAAGGAACTTCCCATGCACCAGGACTTCTTTCAGGCGTACCTAGACTACACAGACGGAGGAGAGACACCAGCTTTCTTCCGCCGGTGGTCAGCAGTTGCTATGATCGGTGCATTCATGGGACGGCAAATCCATGTGAAGTTTGGCAACTCTCATCTGTACACCAACTTGTACGTGATGTTGATTGGCAACGCAGGCACCAAGAAATCTACAGCAATCAAGCAAGCTAAGAGACTGGCACGAGAAGCAGGTTATAGTAAGTTCAGTGCAACGAAGATATCTAAGGAGAAATTCCTAAGTGACTTAGGGGAGCAAGATGATAGTGAGGCAAGCCTAGGAAATATACTTGACGCAAACTTGTGGGGTACCGACAATGCAAGTGATATTAGGGAGACGTGGATCTGCGCAGATGAATTCAATGAGTTCTTTGCAAACAATATCTTGGAGTTCTGCTCAACCTTAGGGGATCTGTGGGACTGGGAGGGTCCACCTTACGAAAACAGAACTAAGGGAGCTAAGGGTCAAGGCCATACTGTGACTATCCCTAATCCGACCATCAACATTCTGGGAGGTAATACTCCTACTGCTTTCGCCCACGCTTTTCCTCCGGAGATTGTTGGCCAAGGCTTCTTCTCACGACTACTGGTTGTACATGCCAAGCCTACAGGAGTTAAAGTCACGTGGCCCAAACAGGTTAGTGAACAAGATACTGCCAAGATGGTGGAGAGACTGCTAGAGATTAAGAATTATCATTTCGGGGAAGTAGGAATTAGCGAAGATGCAAAAGTTCTAGTAGACAAGATATATAAAACTTGGAGGCAGCTCGATGATATCCGGTACGAAGCATATGGCGGGCGCCGACTTACTCACCTCTTGAAACTATCTCTAGTACATGCAGCAGCTAGACTTGGGAAGGAGATTACAACTGAGGATGTAGTCCGAGCTAACACCTTACTCCATCACACGGAGTGTTTTATGGGTGAAGCATTCGGAGAGTTTGGCGCGAGCAAGACTTCTGCCCAAATGCATAAGATCATGCAAGTCTTGGAAGGGCACCTTGGTATCACCGCTCCCCAGCTCTGGTCCCACGTACAGTCCGACTTCGATAAGCTCGATAACTTTGTGGCATGCTTGGCGGGTATGCAACATGCTGGGCGAATCCAAACTCATGGAGACAAGCTCTACCCAGTTAAGAAAGTTGTGGAAGAACTCCACACAGATTGCGTAGAGTACAATTGGTTAACTAAAGAGGAGTACGGCAGATGAAGGCTCTGAGTAAGCAGGTTGGCGGAGACCACTACAAGAACTTGGCTATCCAACCTGTCCAATATATCCACGCAAACAAGCTTCCTTTTATTGAAGGTTGCATTGTTAAGTACATCACACGTTGGCGAGATAAGGGAGGCTTAGCTGACTTGGAGAAAGTCAAGCACTTTGTGGATCTGCTGATAGAACTAGAGACTCCTCAACCTAAGCAGCTAAAGCCAGGTTTCTCTGACGGGGAACTAGCACTGAAACTTCTCTGCCCTCGCCACCAAGAATACTACGGCCAAGGTACAGGTTGCCACCAATGTAAGACGGAGATTCAAAATGGCTAAGAAACCTAAGCTCCCTGTCATGCTTGACTTGGAGACTCTCTCGCTTAAAGCTAACGCTGCTGTCATTGATGTTGCCTTCTGTGCTGCTACTGGCGAAGGTGTGATGCACCAGTGGTATATCAGGCCGGAGAGCTACACTAACTCTTTCGAGTTCGACGTGAACCCAGAGACTCTGGCCTTCCACCACAACCAAGGTACTGGCCTGCTTGGTACTGCTGAGCACTATGGAAAGTCGTGGCGGGAGGTGGCTCAACTAGTCTATGAGTACCTGACCCTGCTTGGCTCTACTTACGAGGTCCATCTGTGGACCAAGGGGAAAGATGCTGACATCCCGTGGCTGAGCAACCTGCTCCAATCTGCTGGCTACAAGTTGCCGTGGGCTTACAAGAACGCCCATTGTCTTCGTGACTTGGGCATGCTGTTTCCTGAAGTACAGCAGACTAACTGGGGTAATCACACTGCTGCCCGTGATGTGGAAGCTCAGATCCTGTATCTGAAAGACATTGCAGGTTACTCGGATCGCGCTTACCGCTTTGTTTACGGAGACTAAGATGGAAATTAAAGATGGTGCAAGAGTCACAAGTGGTTCGTTCCATCTGCGGGTAGCTCCAGAAGTTGAAGCTCTGCAGACTGAGATGCGTAACCATCCTGAACTCATGGCAAGACTTAGATTGGAAGATGCAGCTGGTAACTTCAAGACCTTTGAAGATGGCCTGGCATTTGTAGCTGAGTATCTCGATGTAGTTCTCCACGGGATGTACGGCGGGAGCGAGATTGCAGACTTGGCTCAGATGCTCACCAATAAGCTGATCGAGAAACGGAGACCTCTGGTATGAGCGGGATTAAAAAGCAATGGGTCATCATGACTTCCACTGGCGGGCATGTCGGTGACAATAAGATTTACGAAGACTGGAGCGAAGTTTGTGCTGATTCTCGCAAGTGGGCAACCAAGAATCCCAACATCACGTACTGCATTATGGGACTTGAAAAAGCAGTGAAGGCTAAGCCGATTGAAATAGAAGAGACCTGGCCTGACAAGCCAACTTACTGACAAAAAGAAACCCCCAAGGACTCAACATCCAAGGGGGTTTTTTATTGCCTATCAGAAACTACCTACATCAAACAAGCTCTCCCTGCCTCCCATAATCTCCTGCATCCTACGGGCATACGGGTTATTAAGTTTCTCTACCATTTGCTGGGTCTGAGGAACATTGGCATTCTTGAACTGGCTCATCCACCACTGACCAAAGCCAGTTGGGTTGCCGCCGCGTGCTGCGTATCTCTCAGCAAAGCTGTTAACCATATCATCCGTGATCTCCTCTCCATTCATAACAGCAGTCTTCAGCTCAGTTCCCAGACGTTCCCGCTTCTCCCTGTCTGCTTCCCTGTAAGCATTGATGCGGAAGTAGTTGTTAGTTACGATCGCCTCATCCAAAGGCTTAGCGCCAGCAACTCGCACCAAGCTAGCCAGACTGAACAAGTCATTACTGCCAGCAATGTTCCCATTCCTTTGGGTACTGATGACTTGCATCCCATCGCTAGTAGCTGCTCGACCGATAGCTGCAATCCCTGCCAGTGGGCGACTCAGACCAAGATGCTCAATGCCACCAAGGAAACTTCCCCAAAGAGGAGCACCTCCAGCAACTTGGCCAGCTGCCTGCTTCAAGCTACCAAAAGCTTTGGCAAAGGCAGAGATGAAAGGAATCTCCTCTGGGTTGGTTGGGTTAGGTACAACGTGCCAGCTCCTTGGGTTAACATCACCGCGAGTAAAGAGGCTGGCATTCAGTACATTAGAAGGAATCCCATACATCAGCCAGTCAGCACCTTCGTCACCAAAGATCATTCGGGTAGCAGAGTGGATGTCATAGTGCTCAGGATTCCCACTGGCATTAGCAATGAGTGAGTTGTTGATCAGGTTAAAGCCAGGCAGAGAGCTAGCACCAAAGATGGAACCTTGGAGGCCAGCCATCATAGCCAGTTGCTTGTGCCTTCCTTCACCAATGTTCCTAAACAGTTGTTGCATCAGGTTGATCTGGTAGCTTTGGAACAAGCCCATTGCCTGACCGATCGGACCTTGGAACATCAGCGGACGCTCAGCTGCCCTGATAACTCCGTTCACCCTGTTGTTGAAAGTGTTCACGTAACTCCATGCCATGGCCTCAGTCATCTTACCTTGGCGTACTGCTTCCTCGGTCAGTTGCTTCATCGAGTCCAGTGCATACAGTCTATTACTTTCTTCAACCCACTTGTTGCCAGTGTATTTCTCCATCGTGTTAGCAAACTTGGCCAGCCCTTCCTTGACCTTAGCAGTCTTGCTAGTCATGTCGGCAATCGACTCAGTTCCAGTCAGAGTCATAGCATCCAAGGACTTAAACACCTGCTCGCTCAAGTCTGGCAGCAGTCCCCGCTTCTTATACTCTTCCCTAAGTGCTGCTCCATTCGGACCATGCAACCGCTTGTAGCTACCAGCCAGCAACTTGCTCGGACTGAAGATCTCATCCCCCTTAGTGCCCGGAACTTTCACCATTGCCAGCGGGCCAAGCCTGCTAACATCCCCACTCTTAATGTCCTTGAGTACGCTCTTAATCTCAGGTGCATAAAGAATAGCCAAGCCAACCTTGTTAGTGATGGCGTTGAACACGTCCATGCGTAGCATAGTAGCAGTGAGGAATGCGTTAGAGGTACGCACGAAGGTACTAAGCACCCCGCGGGGCAAGTTCTGGTTAGCAAGCTCAGTGGCTGCAATCGAGTAGCTGCTCCTAAATCCTACCTCCTCAAAGATTTCATTGATGTGATCCACATGGGCTTGGTCAACTCGGTGCCCTTTAGTACTCATCAGCACCTTGCTAGCTGCATCCCACGCCCGGCTAACTACAGCATCCGTTGCTTCGTTCGCAGTCCGCAACCAGATAGGCATCTCCTCCAGCTTGGTGATGTTAAGCATGGACTTCATCAGGCCGATGTAGGGATTCTTATCAGACGGACTGGTAAGGATTTCATCAATGCTCTTATTCCCCATCCGACTTCCCTTAGTCTCATCCCAAGTCTGTGCCATCCGCTTGAGTTCACCAACTTCCTTCTGGTACTTCATGAGCACAGTTTCCATGAACAGCGTATGCTCAGCTCGCACTTCATCTTGCAGCCACATGTTAACCACTTTCTGTGGGTCAGTAGCAGGGAAGAACGGACTCATGATACCTTTAGACTTCAGGTCATGGTCAATGTAGTTCTCGTGCAGAGTCTTATCGTAGTCCCATTCGCCGCGGGCTTTGTAAAACTCTTCAGCTTGTTGCTTGGTATAGACATTGTAGTGGCCAAGCTTCTCCACTTCCAAGATCATACGCTTAAGATCCTCAGCATCCTTGGCAATCAGCATCTGGGTATGGTTAGCCCCGACGATGGTAGGATCTTTCACGAAAGCCACATGCTTGTAATCACGAGAGTCCAGACGAACTGGGCGGAAAACTCCAGGTTCCCTGATATGCTCATTACCTTGGAGGGCATGAGCTGCCTGTTGGTGAGAGAGTCTCTGGTCAGCAAGTGCAATCCTTTGGTGAACTGCGCCACGCACGGCACCTTCAGGCAATGAAATACCAGCCCTCCTTGCTTCTTCCATCAACTCCTCAACATCATCTCCCCTCTGTGCTGCCTTCTCAATCGCCTTACGTTCAGCCAGACTGATAAGGTACTCCCCAGTGTCATCCAGTACCATGAGATCCTTAGTCCGGGCAACTTGCGCCCAGATGGCACTAAGACGAATCGCATCGTCAGGGTTAGTAAGGATAGCTTGGGCATGGGGAGTAATGGACTCTTGCACAGCGGAGATCTTAAGCTTCTTAGCCTCAGCTACAATGTTACCAGTCATGCTAGCCATAGCAGACATAGAGCCATAAGCACCACCTGCGTTAGTTATCAGACCAGCGCCACCCTCACCGCGCCAAGCAGACCGCAGCAACTCCTCAGGAATCTCAGGGAACAACTCCGCAGTCTGACCAAGGTAGTTAGCGAAGTGGTTCTCGATCGCAGCCTTAGCCAGCTTCTCCCGTTCCTTAATGATCTGCATCCCTTTGACAATGTTCCCTTCATCGTCAAGCATCTCACTGGTACGATAAGTGGTCTTGGCATAGCGAGGCATGAGATCGAAATCCTTGATCTTCATCTGACCAACATCCTTACCAATGAACTCAGCGTACTCCTTCATGTAACTCTCAGTTGCACTAAATGCTTCCTCAGTTGTGAGAGGACGAGTAGTAGCAGGAGTCTCAGCCTTACTACCTTTGCGTGGCTTAACTTTGCGTGGCATAGTTCCTTCAATGAAATCTTTGCGCACATCCGTGATTGCTTCAATCATGCCACTACGACGCTTGTTCTGGATCTGAGCATGAACTGCCTCAGTCTTTGCAACTAGGAAATGATCCTTTAGTTCCTGTTGTTTGAAAGTCCTGATCCCATCTCCAAAGTCCACAACTACTTCGTCCAGCCCAAGCCTGATAGCTTTCTCAAGTGCAGGCAAGTCATGAGAGCCAAACACATAACCCTTAGGGAATGGAATCTCTGAGCGACGAGCAGCAAGCCAACGAGTTTCCAAGTCCAGCGGACTCAGATCCTTGCTCCTGTAGTCCAGCTTATCCTTGGGCTTGAAGCTGTTCTTACTCAGGTGCTTAGCCAGTTCCTCAGGAGAGTAACGGTCAGCTGCACGCAAGTAGTCAGGTGCACCAGTAGACATCTCACCGATCTTGCCAGAGTGCAGGGTGATATACATGTCAGCATCATAAGGAGCTAGGAACTTCCGTGCCTTAGCTACAGTCTTAGCTTCCCCCTTGGCTACCATCATGGCAGCTTCCTTATCAACTGGCGACTTCTGGCCAGCACGCACAAACTTCTGTGCTTGGAAAGCAAATCGAGTTACATCATCTGCTCCCAAGAACTGGGCAAGATCTGCGACCTGATTGCCCAGCACATCATCACCGCTCATCTCCCGGAACTTGGTTTGAATCTTGTTACGAGTTTCTTGAATGGCGTTGGTCCTGAATCGTTCGAGCTGAGTAGCCTCTGCTTCCACGTTGTGAGGTAGGATACTTTCTCCAGTCTCACCCATTGCTTTCTTCTGGGCCAGTACTACCTCAGGCGTAGCTTGGATTCCCTCCAGTCGCTTCAAGTCCTGAGCTGCCATGACAATCTCGTCAGAGGGAAGCATCTGCTTGGTAGCAAAGACAGCCGAGGTAGCCCCGAAAGGCTTAGCCCTCATGTCAGCAGCTTTAAGTAGGCGACCTACTCCAAAGTAAGTCTGAGCTGCACTGGCAATGCCACCTACTGCGCCACCAAGACCAACGCCAAGCATAGCATTGCTAAGCAAGTCACCTGCATCCATGTCATCCAAGATCGGAGACTTGAACATGGTGGCAGCTACAGCAGTCTCGAAAGCCAGTCCCTCCAAGATACCTTGGCCGGCACCAGCAGCCAAAGCCTTGAGAGAGTTAGCGTGCATGAAAGAGAAAGCAGAGTTCTGGGCAGCCAGCATGGCAGCTTCACGCTTAACATAAGTCTCCATAACCGGAGCCAAGATCCCAGTTGCTTTAGCGAAGTTACCGCCAGCTCGACCAGCAGCCGCAGCTCGCATAGCTCCTTGGGCAGCGTTCAGTCCTTTGATTGCACCAAGGCCAGGAACAAATGAGGTGACAATAAAGCCAGTGAGATCAGCAGCATCTTCCACTGTCTTGTAGTAAGCCCCCAGATCCTCATCCATGGAACTGATCCACTCGCCAGTGTCATTGTACTCCATCTGGTCTTCTTCATCCCTGAAGATGTTACCGACTGCAACTCCTGAGTTCCAGAACGAGTTAAGCCCGGAGGCCAGAGATACCCCCATGAACTTGGGAGCATTGCTAATCATCTCTCCCATGTCTTCGAAGATACTGGTGTTGTCGCTAGCAATGGCGTGAGCATCTGCTGCCTTGAGATAGCTCGGAGCTTCATCGAAGTTCATTGTTGGCCACTCCTAAGTTTCTGTTGGATCTCCTTGCTTGCCCGCTGACTCATCATGATCTGCAAGGCAATTTGGAAATCTTCAGGTTTAGCAAGGTTCAGTACTTTTGTGTTCCGATCCTTGAGTTGCTTCTGTTCGGCAGTGAATGGCTCGGTACTGAAGCCAAAGCCAAGAGAACCAGAAGCCATGATGGAACGTGCAGCGCTGCCACGACCGGCTGGCTCAGCAATCAGGAACTTGGCAGGCACATTGTAGCTAGCACTGATCGGCACGTTCAGCTCACTAAAGCCACCAGTTGCCCCCTTCAGTACCATGCCTGCCAGGATCATATCAGTGCCGTGCTTGACTGCCTCAGTGGAACTAAGCTCCCCTTTGGCCACAGCATCAGCAGTGAATGCAAGTAGCTGATCCGGCCCAGGTTGCTCCAGTCCTACAGTCACCAGAGGATCAATGACTGCGGTGCGGAACTTGCTGTTAGCTACAGAGGCAGCCAGCGGATCACTAGTAGCAGCGTTGACAATAGAAGGCAGCGGGGCCATATCCATCGGGTTGTTCTCGCCAGCAACTACACGAGCAGACTTCTCCTTGGCAGTCTCAGCTACAAACTGGTCGTACTTCTTAGCCAGCTCCTCACCTTTCAAGCTAGCCCTGTTAGTCTTGCCCGTCATGGGATCAGCCGAGTCTGCCCAAGTATTGAACCGAACGAAAGCTTCATCCAGTACTTTCTTAGCCGGTGCCCAGCTCTCAGGGTAACTGCGGCTCGGATCGTTAACTCGTGCATACGATTCAGCTGGCGTGGTCCCCACAAGTCCAGCAAGGCTGCCAGTCTGGTTCATACGCATGCCACCAATGTCACCTTCTTGTAGCCTCTTGCCCATCTCCGTGTTACTACCCCAGTAACGCTTGACTGTAGCTTCGTCCACACGGAACGGATCACCTACTGCCTGGTTATAAGCATTAACGTGAGCAGCAATCAGGCCAGCTTCGTTAGCTGCATCTTTCTTGTCCTTAAGTCGCTCAGCTCGCTCAGCTCTGGCAAAGGCCATCTGCTCAGCTTGCTGTTGCATGTTAAACATCTGGGCGCTGCGACTGAAATTACTTTCAGCCGTGGCACTGAGAATGCCGATCGAGTTAGCCCCCAGCTTGATAGATTCGATCGTAGCTTCGTTAGCTTGGATCGTGTACTTAGCTGCCTCAGCTCGGGCAAGCTGTTCAATGCTCTTAGAGTTAAGAGTCTGAGTGATGTCGTTCTGAGTCTTCACAGTCTGTTGAGTGGCAGCGTTCAGGTTCTGTACTACTTTAGACTGAGCGTCTAGCTGAGCCTCCAAAGCATCTCGCCGTCCCCGAACTCCATCACCTACTACCAAGTCCTTCAGCCAACCCATTGGGTTCCCAAAGAGATCTGAACCAGCATCAACTTCAGCCGCATAGGCAGCAGCGTTTACGTACTCAATCGAAGTCTGCCTCATGATCTCAGCCAGAGGAGTAAGTACGTCAGTCTGGGCACCAATGTCAGTACCAAAAGCCTGAGCTGCTTTAAGGTTGTCTTGTTGAGTAGCCAGCTCGCCAAGAAGCTTAGTGCGAGTAGCACCTTCAACATCGGCACCAGCCTGCTGAAGAACTTGGCTACTCTCCTTGGAGACAGTGCTGGCCTGCATGAGCAAGTCGGACTGCTGCTTTGCTTGGGCAGTTTGAGTACCATTAAGTTCTGCAGCCATCTGCATGAGAGTAGCCAGGTCCATGGTTAGATCCTCGAAGTGTGCATTTTAAGGAACAGCTTAGTGCGGAACAGTGCTCGGCAAGCAGGCTCACCTACCAGTTTCAGCACAGCGCCAATCGGATTCTCAAGGTAGTCAAGGACACCACGATCACTTGCCATGAGAGTCAGGTAGCACCAAGTTGGTACGACCATTGCGTAGCGCCAGAACCTCGAACCTTGGTTAATCTTGTCAGCGATCGGAGTAGCCCAGATGTAGTAGCCGAGCTTAGTCTCCTGATCCATGGAGTCCAAGTGCTTGTGACCAGAGACATAGAGATCATCACTAATCAGGCCGCGCTTGTTGAGAGCCGTGCAAATAACCGACATGTCCGAGGCACCTGCCCCAAGTGCGCCAAGCAAGCCACCAGCCAGAGCGCCCATAGGTCCACCAGCAGCGAAACCACTGAGAGCTCCGGAGGCAAGAGAGCCAGCGTAGTCTTCAGTCTTAGCAGAGCCTTCACCCATACCACCAAGCAGGCCACCAAGGAAGGCACCACCAAGAGGCAGAGCACCGCCAAGTCCGGCAATAGTCCCACTGAGTCCGCCAGCACTAGCAGCAGCAGTACCGCCTGCACCACTAAGCATCTTCACGCTCTCAGGGCCCATGGAACTTGCCAGTCCCCCAATACCTCCAGCGCCAGCACTAAGGCCGCCACTAGCAGCAGCTCCCCCGCCACCACCAAGCAAACCACTAATAGCTTCCCCGATACCACCGCCAGCACCGCCGCCTCCAAGGATTCCCCCAAGACCGCCAGTGCCAGTGCTACCACCAAACAAAGAGTTCAGCAACATACCTCCACCAACCAAGGAGCCGAGACTTCCAAGCCCGATACCGCCTTGTTGCATCTGGCTACTCTGGGTCTGGTTGGTAGTGGTAGTAGTAGGAGAGCGAGCTAGCTCAGCTTGGTTAGCTGCACGAGCATACAAGTCCCCGAGCATCATGTCTTCAGTGCTGGAGTTGTACAGACCAGAGCGACGAGCTGCACCGCCCACACTGCGTACACCACCAGGGCCAGCAAGGATTCCTTGGATAAGTTGTTGGATACCTTGGTCACTGATGTTAGTTTGTTGAGTTGTAGTACCAGAGGTCTTGGTAGTGCCGCTGGACTCTTTGCCTCGCACAGCTTCAACCACATTCACAAGGCCAGTAAGTTGGTCAATCGCAGCCATGATTAGGTCCTCTTAGTTTTCTCAAAGGTTCTCATACCGCCAAGGCCCAGTAAGCCAAAGATAAGCGGCCAAAACATTTCGGTGTCAATGGAAGGAAGTTGCGGAACATGGAAGCCAAAGACCTCCATAGCCCAAGGCAAGTACGGACGGAGAATGAACTCACTAAGAAGTACAAACACGCCAACCCAACCAAATGCTGGGCGCCACCCTGACTTATAAAGACTAGCGCTTCCTGCCTCTTCTTTGTTAACTGCAGCCTGGGCTAAGTTAACTTGGAGCTGAGCATCGAGTTCCTTGAAAGCCCCTTCTTGCTCCAGCTTAAGCATTTCCATCTGAGCTTTGGCCCGCTGCTCAGGATCAGGAAACAATCTATCTAATCCCTTAGACAAGAGTTCCGCAATGGGGCCAATGAGTAGTGGATTCATGAATGATACTCCTGTGGTCTGAGAGTTGCAACCCCCAAACTTATCTAACCTACACGATGAAGGTACCAACCAAAGATGAAGTCCTCATCCTTCTCTCTCTTATCAACCAGTTGGTTGTAGTAAGAGCCTTGGCAACAGTTGAGCATACGGTAGAGTACAAGTTCCCCTTGGCCCCCACGATGCTTGAGGTAAGAGTCTAGAGCCTTGATCGTATTAGGCCCGATAGCCCCATCCACTTTGAGATCAGCGTAAAGCTTGCCTTTAAGATTCAGCCGGTTGAGGCATTGCTGAAGCCAGTAGCAAGGTTGCTTAGGGCCGATGTTCACACCAGTATCAAACAACTCCTTGGCGATTGTGGCAGAGTGAGGAAGCACCTTGTCGAAGCCAGGCTCCATGAAGTACTCAGCTCTGTAAATCCGCTTAGCTTCATCACGAGGCAAGTCCTTCATTGGCCCATCGTAGCCATGCTTCTTAGCTACCTTCCATGTGATTCCCCACATTGTCTCTCCACCAGAATCGGAGGGATGATTACTGTACTTCCCCTCCTTGCCAATGGTGATCTCGATAGCTACATCAATCATATCCAAAGCCATGACACTTCTCCTTACGCACCAACGAAGTTAGAGAATAGGATAACAAAGTTATCTTCTATGCAGAACCCGATCACTACTTGCAAAGGATCGGACTCGCCTTCTATTTCGATCTTCTCGTTAAACATCTGACCTGCCCCGACCTCGCCACGAGCAGGCGCCCACACAAGTTGGTCCGCTTTGAAGCCAGTGACTTCCACCACAGCTGGACCAACACCGAACCTTACCTTCTCTCCTGGCTCTGCGTCGCTTAGCGCAAGCCCTGTGAACTTAGAATTAAAAGCGGCGCCTTTCCACACCTTACCATTTTTAATACTTACAACATTGCCTACAGCTAGTGCTTCACCGGCCGTAAGCCACATGGACCTAATGAACTGCATCGAATCACTCGGCTTATCGTCTGCTGTACCTCCTTCAAGGTATTCCCTGATCGAGTCCACATAAGCATTCAATGCATGGCAAGCATTATATATTTGCAGGAACTCAGGGAATAGAACCTCGTCTTGCACAGTAGGGACTTGAGGAAGCTTCAAGTTCACCGGACTCCGGTAACCCTTGCCAGCCTTAGTTGTCTCAGCCATTAGTACCTCCCATGTGGATTCGTCCACAGTACGTAAGAGATGATATTGAAGGTACCGATTAGCAAGATGCTCAGGTTAATTCCTACACCTTGGAGCAGCCATTGCTGGGAATTCTCAGTCTCCTCGCGCAGGTAAGCTGGCTGAGCATTGCCCAGTTCTTTACCATTAGGGCTAGCATAGACTGTCACTTCCAAGGGACCAGAGGAGCCAGCGTTCTCTAGCTCAAGCTCCTGTGCTTCAACTAGCCTTGACCGCTGAAGCTGGAACTTACCAAGTAGCAGAACCGAGTCGGTGCTAATTGCGGTATCATCGAAGTCCAGTACCTTGCACAGCCCAGAAGGAGTTAGGAAGCCAATG
>Ga0265293_10007204_pt1 | contig 17299 bp, 10 predicted proteins | sample Munlanlewell138R_FD_192505 | JGI IMG/M metagenome (GOLD analysis project Ga0265293, IMG submission 192505) | Leachate microbial communities from a municipal landfill in Southern Ontario, Canada - Leachate well 138R | ecosystem: Engineered > Solid waste > Landfill > Unclassified | place: Canada...
GCGGAAAACAGGAAATTTTACACATATACTCACTTCTTTTTACAAAGAATTGATCTTTTCTTTTGTAATTAAAAAAAAGACTATTTTTGCAAAACAAAAATTATTAAAATAAACTTGTCCTAATTACCTAAACCATCTTAAAATAAAGTGGTCTAAAAAAATAGGACTTAACCTTAACAAAATAAACGGTATAAGCTATCGGTTTGGAAAGGTTTCACTTTTCCTTTAAAAAGTGTTTATTTTTGCAAAATAAAAGTATACTTTGATGGGATTTTAAAATAAGTAGGTCCCGGTACATTGATTTTGGGGTCTTTAAAACTTAATATCAAACGCATTTTTTGTCGTTGCAAATTTATATCAATGATTTTAGGAGTCCGGTAAAGTGTTGTTACGTTAAAAAAGTCGCTGTAATTTGCGGTTAAGGTATCGGATGTATATGTGTGGATGATATGATTTTTAATGATTCTATCGTTTTCGTTTAACAATATGCTTTGGTTAATGCTTAGGCGTGAATGGTTTTGTTTACGATTGGTATCTATTAAAAGAGTATTCTCATTTTGCTTGTAAACGTTAAAATCGTTTTCAAAATCAGTAAAATCTCTGTTCAACAAGAGGGATTGAAGCATATCGAAAGTTAAAGATATCCTTAGCAATTGATAAACGGCAGTATAATTTCCTATATAATAAGTAGAATTAAGATGATTAATAAATTTTATGCTATCGGGTGTTAAAACAATGCGTGCTAATTCAATTCCCATCTTACTGGCATTGACATAAAGGATGCTATCTTTTCTATTTACCATAAATACAGCCAGTTTTACCATTTCTTTATTGGTAGCGGTATTTATGACTGTTGCATCCATGCGGGAAGAAAACCAATTATAATCAGGTTGTTGTATTTTATATACCGGTTTCACAGCCACCTTAGGCGGCTGTTGTTCAACAACAGGAGTCGTTGTTTTCCGTGTTGTTTTGCACGAAACAATGAAAAACATTAATAGAAAAGATATAAAACTTAATAAGATGAATATTTTAGAAAACAATAATTTATACATAATTATTTAATATGAATTGATACGTTCCACCTGTTTAATTCCATCAATTGTTTTTAATTTTTCAATAAGTTTTTGCAAATGTTCTACATTGTGTATATACAGCATGATGGTTCCTTCGAATAATCCTTCGCTCGATTCGAATTTCATGGAACGGCAATTGATTTGAAAATCCTGATAAATAACACCTGTTATATTATTTACCAATCCTTTGTAATCGAATCCTTTAATTTTTATCCCTGCAAGAAAATCAACATTTTGTTGCTCGTTACGCCATTTGGCTTTAACGATTTTATCGCCTTTACGTGCCATTAATTCAATCGCTACAGGACAATTGGTACGGTGTACTTCAATTTCATAATCTGACAACATTACCCCTATAACCGAATCGCCGGCAATGGGATTGCAACAGGTGGCTATGGTTTGCTTGATATTGCTGACGGTTCCGCTTAATAATTGAGGATTTTTTGATACTTTCCGACGTATAAAAGCATCTAAAGTAATCAGATATCTTAATTTTAATATAAAAACAAATACTGGTTTGAGAAACACTTTTATGCGGAAAAAGATGGCAAAAGGAGAAAAACATTGCCTTACCCTGCTCAAGGGGATGCTGCCGTCGTAAATCCCTAAATATAAATCTCTTTTTTCTTTACAATTATTAAAAACCATTAACTTGTTGCGGCTGGTTTTATCAAAATCAACGTTGATTTCTTTCAAAAACCCTTTAAGTTTATCTCTGCCTAATTTTATTTTTTCTTCTTTTTGATTTAGTAAAGCATCGGTAATATGTTCAATTGCTTTGGATGTTGCAGCCAAACCCAACCATTCCTCTTGTACTTTTTGTTTGGTGGAGGTAATGATTTCGATTTGGTCGCCGGTCTTCAATACTTGTGATGGAGGGGCTAATTTATTATTTACTTTGGCTCCTATGCAATGATTTCCTAATTCGGAATCAATTTCATATGCAAAATCAATCACTTTCGAATTTTCAGGCAGTGTACGCACGTCTCCTTTTGGGGTAAAAACAAATATTTCTTTGGCATATAAGTTCATTTTCATCCCCGAAACAAGATCGGACGAGCTAATGTCTTGTTGATTTTGAAGTAATTGTTTTACTTTTGCCAGCCAGTTTTCCACTCCTTGTTCATAGGCGGCTTTTCCGTCTTCTTTATACACCCAATGAGCAGCCAAACCGTTTTCGGCAATGGCATCCATCTGGCGGGAACGAATCTGCACCTCCACCCATTTGCCGGTATGACTCATCACAGTGGTGTGAAGAGCTTGATAACCGTTGGCTTTCGGGATGGAAATCCAATCGCGCAGGCGTTCCATATTGGGACGATAAATATCGGTAACTATCGAATAAACCATCCAACATAAGGATTTGGCAAATTCCGATTCTCCTTCAACAATGATTCGAATAGCAAATAAATCATACACTTCCTCGAACGGGATTTGTTTTTTATTCATTTTCTGCCATATCGAATAAATGGATTTCACCCGTGTAAGAATTTCAACTTCAATATTTTTTTCTTTTATTTTTTGCTGAATCGGTTCTATGAAATCTTTGATAAACAATTCACGTTCGGCTTGCGAAGCTTGTATTTGTTCTACAATGTATTGATAGCTGCCCGGGTCTTGATATTTCATGGAGAGGTCTTCCATTTCACTTTTTATGGAATATAATCCCAAACGATGTGCCAAGGGGGCATAAAGGTACATGGTTTCGGAAGCTATTTTTTGTTGTTTTTCAACGGGCATAGCATCCAGTGTGCGCATATTATGCAAACGGTCGGCGATTTTTATTAAGATAGCGCGGGCATCGGTGCTGAGGGTTAACAATACTTTTTTAAAATTTTCAACCTGAATGGATAGTTGTGTATCGGAAACCTCGTCGATTTTTGTTAATCCGTCGATAATATGTGCCACTTCTTCGCCAAAGAGAGCTTCAATATCTTGAATGGTGTAATCCGTATCTTCAACTACATCATGCAATAAGGCACAAACAACGGAGGTGGCACCTAAATTCATCTTTTTTAATACGATCAACGATACTTCAAGTGGATGAATGATATAAGGTTCGCCGCTTCGTCGACGCATGTCTTTGTGGGCATTCAAAGCCAACGAAAAAGCTTTCCTGATTTTTTTTCGTTGTTCGATGGTCGTACGGCTGCGTAAAAAATTTTGAATTTCTTTATAATAAGATAAAATATGTTTTAATTCATCTTTATTGTGAGCATCGGTTATCATATGAATGATTCAGCGTTTTGATTATATTTATTTATTCCATGCTTAACAATCACTTACGGATTTGATTTTAGGTTTACAAAATTACTATTATTTCCTTAGTAAGCTTTAATTAAATTAAAACAATTCATTGAAATTTATATTAAATAAAAATCAACGCATGATTCCATACGTTGATAGTTCATAAAGTGGTGCGGATGAAGGGACTCGAACCCCCACGCCTCTCGGCACTAGATCCTAAGTCTAGCGCGGCTACCAATTACGCCACATCCGCAAAAAGGTGTGCAAAAGTAGTATTTTTTTGTTTATGTTGAATATGCTTTTTATAATTTAATTGTAATAATTTCTCTTTGAATTATTAACGGGAACACAGGGAACTTAAATTTTAAAATTGCGGTTCGTTCATGGATTTTGCCTGATTATAAACCTCTAATAAAATCTCTTTTTCCGTTTCTTCAAAGTTTTTATGTCTTCTTTGAAACACCGATTCGGCTATGGGAAAAAACTTTCCAATTTGGCAATCGTTTATGCTTTTTGCCCCGCCCCATTTAAAGCATCCCACAAAATTAGGCATATAATCAGCTCCGAAAACGTTGGAAGCCACTCCAATCACACTTCCGGTATTAAACATGGTGTTGATGCCGCATTTCACATGATCGGCCATTATCAGGCCGCAAAATATCAATCCTGTTTTTTCAAATTTCCGTTGCGGGTAATTCCATAGTTTTACTTCCGTGTAGTTGTTTTTTAAATTGGATGTATTGGAATCGGCTCCTATATTGCACCATTCTCCGATTACCGAATTGCCGAAAAAACCGTCGTGGGCTTTATTACTATATCCAAAAATGACCACATTGTTCACTTCACCTCCAACTTTTGAATACGGTCCTATGGTGGTGGCTCCGTATATTTTAGCTCCCATCTTTATTTGAGCATGTTCGCACAGGGCAATACTGCCGCGCAACATGCTGCCTTCCATCACTTCGGCGTTTTTACCTATATAAATTTTGCTGTCTTTCACATTGATAATCGATGCTTCGACAACGGCTCCTTCTTCTATGAAAATATCCTTAGCATCGCCGATAAGTGTATTGCTGGAACTTAATACTTCCGATGTCCGATTTTTTGTTAGTAATGCAAAATCGGCACGCAACTCGGTTTCGTTATGATAAAAGATATCCCATAAATGAGTAATCATCAAACAATCATTCGAATACTCTACTTTCTCGCCGCAATAAGTATTAATGTCGTTTGGTAACGACGACAGGCAATGTGCAAGAGGAATTCCATTTTTTATTAATGTTTGCCCTGTTTTTAATTGTTTTATTTCCCGTATTAAAGCGTCATCCGGACAAAGCGAAGCGGAAATAAACCAATTATTATTTTCGATATGTAGAGGGTATTTTTTTGCAAGATAAGCTTGTGTTAAGTAAGAAGCCTTTGATTGCAAATGTTTTTCCCATTTTTCTTTAAGTGTTAAAATACCTACTCTGATTTCCGATTGTGGACGAGTAAAGGTTAGGGGTAGCAATTGTTCTCGGTGGCAATCATCAAATAAAATTATATTCATAATCAGCTTTTTTTAATTCTAATCTGTTAATAACTTCCACAAAAGGTCTTTGGTTTCGACTACGCCCATTTGGATGTGGGAGGAAAGGAAAACAACCGGAATATCGGTCGGTACTTTCTTTTTTATTTTTTCCAATTCATCGGGAGGAATGATATCGCATTTCGATATGGCAAGCATGCGTTTTTTATCCAACAGTTCGGGATTGTAGTTCTTTAATTCTTGAAGTAAAATCTTATATTCCTTTTTAATATTTTCACTTTCAACGGAGATAATAAACATTAAGACAGAATTTCTTTCTATATGTCTTAAAAATCTTAATCCCAAACCTTTTCCTTCGGAAGCTCCTTGGATAATTCCGGGTATATCGGCAACAACAAAAGAGTAATTATCAAAATATTTCACCATTCCCAGATTGGGTTTCAAGGTTGTGAAAGGATAATCGGCAATTTTAGGTTTGGCATTTGATACGGTCGAAATAAATGTTGATTTACCCGCATTGGGAAAGCCAACCAGACCGACATCGGCCAATATTTTCAGTTCTAATATCTTCCAAGCTTCAATTCCCTCTTCGCCGGGTTGGGCGAAACGAGGTGTTTGAAAGGTGGAAGATTTAAAATGCACATTTCCTTGTCCGCCCCGGCCGCCTTTCATGAGGATTACTTCTTCTCCGTCGTCGAGTATTTCGGCTTCAATTTCAAAGGTATCGGCGTTTTTAACGATGGTTCCCAAAGGTACTTCAATGATACTGTCTTTGCCTGTTTTACCGAAACATTGATTTTTACTGCCCGATTCACCGTTTTCGGCAAACACGTGTTTGGTGTATTTAAGATGCAAAAGTGTCCACAGTTGAGCATTACCTTTCAAGATAATATGTCCGCCCCGGCCGCCGTCGCCCCCATCGGGTCCACCTTTTGGGGTTTGAGCTGTTCGGGCTAAATGGGCACTCCCTGCTCCTCCCTTGCCGGAACGAAACAGAATCTTTACATAATCTATAAAATTTTCATTCTCCATATGCTGATTTCCTCGTATGACAGTTAACGCCATTTTATATTTAAAATTGTTTGCTCCCTTTTCCCGACAAACCCTCTCAGTTTTTATCACTGCATTTGTCAATAAAACGCTATACCGGTGTTAATAAAACGCTATGCTGCTGTCAATAAAATGCTATACCGGTGTTAATAAAACGCTATGCTGCTGTCAATAAAATGCTATACTGGTGTCCATAAATTTTTCACGAAAGAAAAAATATTTTTCTCGAAAGAAAAATAAATTCTCTCGAAAGAAAAATAAATTCTCACGAAAGAAAAATAATTTGTATCGAAAGAAAATTCTACGGACAGCAGCATTCCGTTCTACGGACAGCAGCATTCCGTTTTATCAGCAGATGCTGTTAATTTTCCTGATAGCTGCTCTCAGTTTTGCCGGCAGCCGGTGTTGATTTTTCCGAAAGCTATTTCGGATATTTTCAGCAGAAGCAGTGAATAAAATATTATTTTCTTTTTATACTTAAACAATTATACAAAGATAAAATCGTTATGAAAAGTAAATTTTTGTTTTCATAACAATGAGTAATACCCTATTAAAAAAAGGCATTTTCAACAAATATCCTATCCTAAAATACATTTTACGGAATGATGTTACTACCCTTGTTTTAAGGTTACTTATTCTTTATATTGTTATTTTTGTAACCCAAATTATATTTTATATTTATAATCAAGATGTATTGGGAAATATTACTTTAGCTCAATTCGGCCGCTTGCTCAAAGGGTCGATAGTGTTCGATAATATTTCTATAATCTATATAAATTGCTTATTTATAGTATTGTCGGTTTTGCCATTCCGATTTCGGGCACATAAAATATATCAAAAAATATTGTTTTGGATTTATATCATAAGTAATTCGTTAGCCATTGTTGTGTTAAATTTGACGGATGTCATATATTTTCATTACACTCAAAAGCGAATTACTTCCGAAGAATTTCATTTTACAAATGATGACAATACTTTTGCTATATTTTTGGATCATTTGTGGTCGAATTTCTGGCTTCTTTTTATTGGAGTTTTCTGCATAGCGTTAATGGTTTATGTATACAAAAAAATTCCTTTTTCCACATTAAAATTTAAAAAAAATTATATCTATTATCCGATACATATTTTGTTGTTTTGCTTAGTTATCATAACCTGTCTTGGTGGTGCACGCGGGGGTTTTAATCCTAAACTCCGACCCTATAACTTATGCAATGCCGCTCGCTACACCCAAACACCCCAACAAGCTAATTTGATTCTAAGCAATCCTTTTTGCTTGTTGAGAACCATAGAACTAGGCTCTTTAGAAAATCCTAATTATTTTAACGAAGATGAAGTAAACTTGATTTATACTCCATATCATTATCCTAACCCGACACTTGTTCATAATCTCGGTAAACGTAACCTTATTATATTCATTTTAGAAAGTTTTAGTAAAGAGCATTCCAAATTCTACGAGCCTGCACTTTATCCCGACAGCGAAGGCTATACCCCTTTTCTTGATTCATTAATGCAGGAAAGTTATACTTTTACAAATGCTTTTGCTAACGGTTTGAAATCGATAGAGGCACTTCCTTCTATATTGACATCGATTCCATCCTATAAAAAACCTTTTGTAATGATGCCGCAATCTCTTGGTGTGATGGAAGGACTGCCAAAATTATTAACAAAAGAAGGTTATCAAACTTTCTTCTTTTGTGGAACCGAAAAGAACTCCATGTTTTTTGAAGCGTATGCTTCAATGGCCGGAATTGAAACTTTCTTTTCAAAAGAAGACTACGAAAAAGATTATCCCGTAAATGTAAATACAATCGAGCCTTTTTGGGGAGTGTATGATATGCCTTTTTATCAATTTATGGCCGATAAAATTAATCAAATGCATAAACCTTTTTATGTTACCGTTTTTAATCTTACATCGCATCATCCCTACACTTTACCTCCCGATTATGCCGATAAAATGCCTAAAGGACATACCTTGGTTCAACCTTGTGTTGCCTATACGGATTTATCATTACGAATGCTCTTTAATCGTCTACAACATGAATCGTGGTTTGAAAATACCCTATTTGTGTTTGTTGCCGACCATGTTTCTCCCGAAAAATATGCACAGAAAACCAAAACGTCTAAGGGATCAAATGCCATTTTTTATTTTATTTATGCACCGGGATCAAATCTAAAAGGACTGGATAGCACCGTTACCCAACAACTGGATATCATGCCTACGGTCTTGGGTTTGACAGGCTATAACAAACCTTATTTTGCCTTTGGCCGAGATGTGTTTAACGAAAAGGAACGTTTCCCTATGGCTACAAATTATATTAATGAAGTTTATCAATGTATTACCGATTCTATTACTATTTATTTAAATGATAACGAAGTGATATCGGCTTTTTCGGCCGATGATATTAATCAGAAAAAAAACATTGCTAAGGAAAACACTCCTGCACAACAAGAAGCCCTAATTCAATTGAAAGCACTGATACAGTCCTATTACAATCATGTATCGGCAAAGTATTATATTGTAAAAAAGCAAAAATAAAATCACTTTTGTTGAAATAAAAGTATTACTGTTTCTCAAACCGCTTTAACAATTAAACGGGAATAGAAACGTTAGAGAAAATAAAAATTATAATTTATGGCGATTATAAGGACATAAATTATGAACAATGAATGATATTATATTAAAAAACGGCATTTTTAAAAAGCATCCCTTCTTAAAACACATTCTATTGAATGATGTTACTACCCTTGTTTTAAGGTTACTTATTCTTTATATCGTTATTTTTATAACCCAAATTATATTTTATATTTATAATCAAGATGTATTGGGAACTATTACTTTAGCTCAATTCGGCCGCTTGCTCAAAGGGTCGATAGTGTTCGATAATATTTCAATAATCTATATAAATTGCTTATTTATAGTATTATCGGTTTTGCCATTCCGATTTCGGGCACATAAAATATATCAAAAAATATTGTTTTGGATTTATACCATAAGCAATTCATTAGCCATTGTTGTATTAAACCTTGCCGATGTGATTTATTTTCATTTTGCCTTAAAGCGGCTTACATCGGAAGAATTGCATTATTTGAAAAATACCAATAATGCTCCCATAATAAAAGAAGCCATTGCCGACGACTGGTGGTTGGTGTTGATAGCGGTTATATTGATATTTTTAATGGTATTTGCCTATAAAAAAATAAAATATCATCCTACTCAAATCAAAAAAGCTTATTTGTATTATCCTATTAATACATTAATATTAGGTGTAGTTATCTTTATGTGCATAGCAGGCATACGCGGTGGATTCAGGATTAAATTAATTCCTTATGCTTTGAGTAATGCCGCTTTCTATACCGAAAGTCCACAACAAGCCAATCTTATTTTAAGTAATCCTTTTTGTGTATTAAGGACCCTGCAAATTGAAGCTTTGGAGAATCCACATTATTTCGATGAAAACGAATTAAATAAACTCTTCAGTCCTTATCATTATCCTAAAGTATCTCCGGTTTATCGCTTCAACAAACCCAATGTTATGTTTTTTATAATGGAAAGTTTCAGTAAAGAACATTCCAAATTTTATTGTCCTGAACTTTATCGTGAGGAAGAAGGATTCACTCCTTTTCTGGATTCCTTGATGTGCGAAAGTTATGTTTTCACCCAAGCTTATTCCAACGGCATGAAATCGATGGATGCCTTACCTTCCATACTAAGCTCTATTCCATCCTATAAACGTTCGTTTATTTTACTTCCCCAATCCTTAGGCCCGACCGAAGGACTACCTAAAATATTAAACAATCAAGGATATGCGACTTACTTTTTTTGTGGTGCTGAAAGAAACTCTATGGGTTTTGAATCCTATGCCAAAATGGCCGGAATAAACACCTTTTATTCGCGCAATGATTTCGAAGCTGAAAGAAAAGTCGATGCCAATACGGTTGAACCTTATTGGGGAGTGTTTGATATTCCTTTTTTTCAGTATGTTGCCGATAAAATGGAAGATATTAAACCTCCGTTTTTCGCTTCGGTTTTTAATTTAACATCCCATCACCCCTATGTGATTCCGCCCGATTATGAAGATAAAATGCCAAAGGGACATACGAGAATACACAAATGTGTGGCATATTCCGATTTGGCTTTCCGCAAGTTCTTCGACAGGATAAAAGAGCAACCCTGGTTCGAAAATACTATTTTTGTGTTTGTTGCCGACCATGTTTCACCAGAAAAATATGCATCGCTAACCAAAACGCCTAAAGGCTCAACCGCTATCTTCTATTTTATTTATGCGCCGGGGTCAAACCTAAAAGGACTGGATAGCACCGTTACCCAACAATTGGATATTATGCCCACGGTCTTGGGTTTGACAGGCTATAACAAACCTTATTTTGCCTTTGGCCGAGATGTGTTCAATGAAAGGGAACGTTTCCCTATGGCATCCAATTATGTGAACCAATTGTATCAATGTATCACCGGTGAAATAAGTATTTATATTAACGATAAAAACATACAATCGGCTTACGCTGCCGACGATTTAATGCAAGAACATAACATCGTTCACCAAAACTCCCCTGCCCAAAGTGAGGCTTTGCTTCATTTCAAAGCTCTTTTACAATCGTATTATAATCACGTAACGGCAAAGTATTATTTGGTGAAAGAAAGGAAATGAAAAGGACTCTCTTTGCAAGTTATCGGTTTTTTGTGCCGAGAGATGTCGCAAAATAATTACGAATTAAAAATTACGAATTTGAACCTTTGCGGCTCTTTGGTATAAAACCTTGTAAAACACCTTTTTCCGTTTTCAAAAGTTTTGCCTTAGAAAAGAAAATTTTTCTAGTTACTAAATTATTTTTTTCAAGGATTTAACCAATATTTGGTCTAATTCTTCGGCCACTTCTTCGGGTGAACCTATGCCGTTAACGCGCACGAGTTTGTTTTTACTTTTAAAATATTTAATAACCGGATTGATTTTGGTTTCAAACTCTTCCATCCTACCGATAATCAAGTCGGTGGTTAGGTCATAAGGACGAGCATCGTTGGTTTGTGCACGTTTGGATAGCCGTTTAAAACAATTGAGCATAGGTACATCCAAATAAACGACCAAGGAAATGGAAGTATTCATTCTGCGTAACATGCCTTCAAGTATATAAGTTTGAATCAAAGTACGGGGAAATCCTTTAAAGATATATCCTCTGTGTTCGTTATACTTCCTCATTTCTTCTTCTACCAAACGTATAATCAATTCGTCGGGTACACTTATACCATTTGAATATAATGATTTTACATTTTTTCCTATTTCACTCCCTTTATTGATTTCCGATAAAAGCAATTCGCCGGTGGAGAGGTAATGAAAATTGTGTTTTTTAGCAAAGATTTCACCCTGAGTTCCTTTACCTGAGCCTGGTCGTCCGATAAGGACTACATTATAAGACGATTCTTTAACTACACCGTCAATAACATTTTCCACTCTCTCGAATATCTTGGTTTCGGTTCCTGTGCCGTCTATGGGAATAAACATATTCCTGCTTTTATAAAAATCGATAACGGGAAAGGTTTTATTATCATATTCACGGAAACGTTCTTGAATTACGATTTCGTTATCGTCGCTGCGACCTTCAATGTGTGCCCTGTTTAACAAACGGCGGGTAAGTTCTTCTTTCGGTACATCCAAGGCAATGACGGTATGCAAAGATGTATTGATTTTCAACAATAATCCTTCAAGTATATAGGCTTGAACCAAGGTCCGGGGGAAGCCGTCGAATAAAAAGCCGTTAGCGTCTTTATTTTCCGTTAACTTCGATTCCAATAATTGAACTACTAATTCATCGGGAACCAATTGTCCTTTATCTATTAATGCTTTGGCTTCTACTCCTTGGGGAGTTCTTTTGGCTATGTGATCACGCAAAATGTCGCCGGTGGAAATATATTCTAACTTATATTTTTTTAACAGCATTTTCGATTGTGTCCCTTTCCCGGAACCGGGAGGGCCAAAGAAGATGATATTCAACATGAGATATTGTTTTTAATGATGAATTACGAATTTTGAAATAGTGGTTTGTCCTGTTTTTTTATGATAAACTTTTAAGATATAGAATCCGTTTTGATAACCGGCAACGTTGATGTTTTGGCAATAAACTCCCTTGTATAATTTCTGTCCGCTAATACTATAAATTTCAATAGAAACATCTTGCTTGTTAATATTTTCTGCTAAGGAAAGGCTTAACATATCATTAACGGGATTTGGAAACAAATGAACGCTAAAAGCAGGATTAATGCTTTTTTCAATACTTAGGGGTTTCCATTCTTTTCCTAAAAAAGGTCGCAACATGGGTGTTCCCGAAAGGAAACTGCTTTCCCAGTAATTACCCGTTTTATAAAAAACATGTTGGCTGTTGTCGTTATTCTGGTCAAATCCGACATTCAAATAATTATTGGTATTGATTTGATAACCAATAAAAAATTTACCGATAACGGGAACGGGTTTGGAAAGATAATAATGCTGAAATCCGTATAGATCATTATTATATTCTTGTTCGATTGTTTCGCTGTGGAGTATACGTCCGGGATATCCGCTGCTATCGGCCCAGACGGTCAGGGTAAAATTAAAATTATTGGCATTGTTTAAAACGTGATTGATATACATCCCAACGGCTCTGAGGGTGTCGGCCTTACTTAAAGAAAAGCCCAAGGCCATGGATGTGCGGTGAGAATATACATTAACAACGGTATAGCCCGATTCGGGGATTCCGTCGTCGTAAGCATAATAGTTATGAAAATGATGATAAAACACCACTGTATCGTTTTTCGGGTTCATGTCGCCGCTACCTGCTTCTCTGAATATATGTGTAATCATAAACTCGGCACTATCCTTGGTATCGGAAGGGAAGTTGACGGAAAGTGGAGGCAAACTATGGGGTGCATAATTCTGAAACCCTGATGTTGCAAGCGGTGAAATATTATAGGAGCCTCCGTCGTAATCTTCAATATGAGTTCCGGCAATATCACTTATAAAATAAATATAAGAAGTGTTTTTTACAACTGATGACAGATTGCTGAGTTTTACTTTGATATTTTGTTTGAGCTGACCGCCTTGATTGTTTTTAAACTGTGTCCAAGGGATGGCCTGATAATAGGCTAAAACACTACCGGGATTATTAGAAAACGCCACATCGTCGATTAAGGTATCGGTTATGGTTCGAGTTCTGTCGAAACGAATGTAATCGATGTGCCAAAAATCGACATTGCTTGCCCAAGTAGGATTATTATCGGTGTATTCTAATGAAGCATAATTGCGAAAACGGAACTGGAATCCTTTATTAAAATAAACGGAATCGATAACAGGGATTAATACTTGTTTAAACAGGAGTTTAGAGGTGTCGAGGTGCATGGAGTCGGCAAAAGTTTGCAAGGTCGTTCCACCTGTCGACCAAACGTTATTCCAAACACTTTCGAGCATCATCACCGAATCACAAGGAAAAGCGAGGGTATCGCCGATTTCATATTCTTGGGTCGCAATAATAAATAAATTAGGATCGCACGGACTGTAAAGTGTATCTCCTATATCATAATCATCAAACAAAATAAAGTCTTTATAAGTGTAATACGCTAATATCGTATCGCCTGTATAATAACCGAATTCAAGTACAAGTGAATCGGACGATTCGGGAGCATCGCCTAATTTAGCCCAAGGTTTGCCTATTCCTCCTCCGGGTTGATAATAAAAACTGAAATAAATGGAATCGGCAGCCGACAATGCTTTGGCGAAGGGATAAAAAATGGAATCCAAACGTATGGGACGGGATGTCAAACTATCGGCCGGAAAGGATTCTTTTTGCGCATGGGCATAAATTTCCCCTTGTTTATCAACGGCATCGAGTGTGGCAACGCCCACACTGGGAGGATTCACGGCAAAACTATAATTAACGAATGCCTGTTTGTCAATCCATAAGATCGTATCAGGATAAACAGTATAATTTGAAAAATCATCAATAAAAGGAAGGTTTATGGCTTCATAATAAATGAATTTACTGATTGTTTTTTGATGTAAATCGTTAAATTTATCAAAGGATTGTTTGATTGCCATGTTGGCGTGCAAACCGGTAAGTACTTCTTGTGCTTGCATTATATTAACTGCAAACAAACACAAACATATATATGCCAAGCATTTTTTCATTGCATGAATTTTACACAATTTAACGTTTTAATTAAAAAACTATTGTATAAATATTAACTAATCGAGAGAGGGTTTTTCTTTATTCGAAGCGGTAGCGAAAGCCAACACTGAGTCCGTAGAATTGAAAAATCTGTTTCCCTTTAAGTTTTACTAACATTTCCGGACGATAATCTAAGAAAAATGATACCGGTGCATCTAATTGATATTCTATCCCTAGTGCAAGGGCTAATTTCAAATTAAAAATTTCATATAATTTTTTAGAAGGGGTTTTAATAGTATTCAGAGAAATTTCCGGTCCTCCGCCTAAACCTCCATACACAAACCATGAACCCGCAAAATTATAGGAATAAATATAAAGACCTGTCAAACTAATAGTAGTTGTAAAAGCACTATCTTTCTGTTTATCAAATCCCAGTCCTAAACTACCTTCAACCAAGCTGGCATCTCCAAATCCGTATTGGTATAAAATTTCCGTATTGCCACCTAATCGTAGGCCTAAATTACTTTGTAATTGTGCTTTTGCATTAATTAGTCCAAAGACAATTAATGTACTGATTAAAAATAATTTTTTCATTTTTTTCTTTTTATTAAATAGTTAAAATTCCAATTCCAATTTTTAGCCCGAACCAATAAGCATTAAGAAGTCTTGTTTTCCCGTATTCAACAGATTCAATACTTTCAATATCATCATTTCCATAGCTATCTAACCAATCATTAAGTTTTGCTTTATATCCGCCGAAAGTGGTACCGAGAGAGATTCCTGTTGACAGTTTCAATCTGTTAAAGAGCAAAAAATCATAACCGTATTCCACTTTAAAGCCAAAAAGCATACTCTTTTGCGGTGTTTGTGAAAATCTTTGATCGTCGGCATATCCTAAAGTTATCAATGTGTCGGGCAAAACATCGTTAAATACATGTTTATTAAAAAAGGCATCGAATGTAAATTTTAAATAATGACCTAAAGGAGCATAGGTGTCGCCAACATATTGTTTATAAAACACATGGCATCCATGTGATTTTATACGATAAACAGGTTCATAAAACAGATATTTATATAAATTAATGATGTTCCCTTCATCAGGTTCATCATCAATTAAAATCTGATAATCTGCAATATAATAAGAAGTAAAAAAATTATACCCTACTCCTACAGTACCTTTTTTCCAAACAATAGCTTCCACTGAAGGCGATAAAATAAAATTGAAAGCTGAATAATCGAGGTTGCCGGATAATGATTTACCATAGGAATTGGGATTAAAATAAGCGGGAGAAAAATTAGCTTCGGCATTAAGAAAAAAATGCTTTCCCATATAACCAGTGTTTTGCGCAAAAGTTTTACCCAAAAACAAGCTTGAAATAATAAGTAAAACTATATATTTTTTCATTTTTCATTTTTCATTTTAGCATACATATTATAAAGGAATGAATTCATATAAGCTTCGTAGTTCGAGCCTTCTGCTTCAATTCCTCGATTTAACTTAACTTCACCTTTTTCAATATCAATCACGATAAAGTTAGCTTTAATATCATAGCGAGGCAGTGCAATACGGGCAATCATAACGGGTGTTACTATAGGACAAAAAACAGCTTCTAACAACGATAATACTTTGCCGGAATTGATAAATTTATCTCGACTTTTTCGTGTAACTATCAGATTAATGGCATCACATCCTGTTTCACGTACAACGTCTTGCATATTTGTCGACTGATAATGAATCATTTCAACATCTTCTGCAGAAATAAATTCTTGAATCCAAGATTGGATTTTAGCATATTGATTATACTGTTCGGTATTAAATTGTTTTATGTTTTCAGCAGAATATAAAAGAGCAGGCAATCCAAGTTTTTGAATGGATGTTTGGACGGTTTTACATAATTGATCACTTTCTTTTTCCGCTCTGACATAATTCCTTAACACTGCTTTTTCATTTCTTTTTTTAGAAGAAATAAAGTAATATGGTTTTATTATCAATAATTTATTGATGTTAAGGGTAGATTTATCTTCGATAACGGCACGTATTTTATCATCTTCATAATTTTTAACTACAATATTCCAAAGATCGATAAAATCTTCTTCACAGCGAAGGTCAACCAACATATAGTTTAGGGTTGTGAATTTTTCGTTAGGTTTTACTTTAGTATTTTTTGTTTGTTGTTTAATGCGCTGGTATTTACTGCTAACAGTTGTCGTATCGATTATTTGAGGTTCTTCAGGTATGGAATCGAGATTTGTTCCCATAGGATAATCGCAAAAATCGATATATCCCATTTTATTTTCAACACTTACTTCATGTAAAAGGTCTTTTGTAATATTTAACAAATAAACATTATCCTTGTCTTTGCGATGTGCATCCCAGGCAAAACGCAATGCCAACACCAAGAGTTCTTTTTTGCTTATTTTTGAAAAGAAATAACTGATTTGTTGAATTTCACCTTCCCTTTTTTTGTAGTTTTCAATCGCTTGACTCAAACGTCCCTGACTTTTACATTTGGCAATACCGTAAATAGATGCTGTTTTAGCCATTCGAAGAAAAGAATTGTTTGGAAAAGACTTTTCTAGAATAAAGGTATTATAAAAAGCTTCTTCGTAGTCTTGTTGAGTTAGGTATAAATTAATACATTCAAAACGTGCCAAATCACGTACTTCGTTAAATAATGTTTCTGTTTGGACAAATATCTGTCGTCCTTGGTCGGATAAACCACCGCTTAAATATTGAATATTTTCTCTTCTTTTTTTAATATTGGGATGGGTTGATAAAGTATCAATATAATCATCTCTGGATCGTATGGGTGTTACAGCCGAAAGAAAATAGTTTTCGGGAAATTGGTAGAAATCGGTTTCCATATAGGAGCGTGGAAATGTGATTTCATCGAAAGGCAATTCGGAATATTGCAGCACATCAAACACCCCATCGATAGCGGCATAGCTATAAGGAGAACGTTTATAATAGCGTTCAAAGCCTAATTTATCCGCTTCGATTTCATGTTCACGAGAACGGTTATGGTATTTGATATAATAATCTTTGTATTCTTTTTTATTTAATTTATCTTCATAATTATTCAAATGAATTAAGTGATGTTCAACATAATGTACAATCTCATGTGATATGATAAATGCCAATTCACTTTCACTCGACACTTGAGCCATTAATCCTACATTAATTAATATGATACCGTTTTCGGTTGCCGATGCATTTACCACAGGTGATTTGAGTATATAAAAACGAAGT
>Ga0265293_10007205_pt1 | contig 17298 bp, 15 predicted proteins | sample Munlanlewell138R_FD_192505 | JGI IMG/M metagenome (GOLD analysis project Ga0265293, IMG submission 192505) | Leachate microbial communities from a municipal landfill in Southern Ontario, Canada - Leachate well 138R | ecosystem: Engineered > Solid waste > Landfill > Unclassified | place: Canada...
TACTGGCGGTGGATATGTCGAAGATGAAATAAATAATGATTATACAATTCATTACGATCACCCTCATGATAGTGATGATGATGATAATGAATATTATTTAGCATCAGCTAGTCATCCTTTGTGCCATGATGATAGTTGTCATATAGAAACTACAACAACCCGCCCTCATGTTTATACAACAACAACCACTCGCCCTGTTTCTTATTCTTATATAACTCCCACAACTACCCATCCTTTATGCCATGATGACACTTGTCATGTAACTACTACAACAACTACTAAACCCTCTTGCACTACTACTACAAGCACAACCACAACAACCATCTGCCCCATAGTAACTACTAATATCCATACAACAAATTCCTTTATCCCCTATAACAGCTCCGCTCTTTTACATTGGAGCTCTACTAATGCTAATAGTTGTATTGTTTCTGCTTCTCCATATAACAGTCAATGGAATGGTAGTATTGGGTTAAACGGAACTAAAGGAATTAATAACATCACTAAAACTACCACTTTTTCAATCACTTGTTCAAATTCTTGTGGTAGCACAGACACCAAAAGCACTGTTGTGCATGTTCAGCCTGAACCTACTAGATACTCATGCAATACATCTACTTGGCAATGCGTTATAGATAATTACGGACCATATACTTCATTAAGCGATTGCCAAGCCAATTGTCAGCCCATAAATCAATCTTTATCAGTCTCTTGCTATGCTTCTCCTAGTTCAGCTCAGATTAATCAAACTGTAACTTTTTACAGTAATGTAAGTGGAGGCTCAGGCAATTACACATACCAATGGTCTGGAGTAGCTTCTGGTTACCAATCTTATTCACAAAGATCTTTTAGCAACACTGGAACCCAAACTGCCTACCTTACTGTTTATGATTCACAGGGAAGAAGCGCCAGTACCTCTTGTAATGCGTATATAGAAAATTACAACAATCCAATTTCAGTCTCTTGTTATGCTTCTCCTAGCTCAGCTCAAATTAATCAAACTGTAACTTTTTACAGTAATGCAAGTGGAGGCTCAGGTAATTACACATACCAATGGTCTGGAGTAGCTTCTGGTTACCAATCTTACTCACAAAGATCTTTTAGCAACACTGGAACCCAAACTGCCTACCTTACTGTTTATGATTCACAGGGAAGAAGCGCCAGTACCTCTTGTAATGCGTATATAGGGGGAGGGCAATGCACTAATCCTCCAACAGTGAATCTTTGGGCTGATAAATATACAATCAACCAAGAAGAAACTACTTATTTAAGATGGGTTTCTAGCAATACTAGTTATTGCGTCGCATCAAATGGTTGGAGTGGTAATAAAGCTACTAGTGGCTATGAAGCTATTTCTCCTGATAACAACACAACTTATAATATAACTTGTTATGGCTACGATAATTGCGGACAAGTCTCTCAATCAATAACTATTTACACTACCTCTACAGGAACTAACTTAAGTCTTACCAAATTAGGTCGGAACCTTTCATCTGGAGGCAGAGTATATTCTAAAAATATTCAAGCTGCTCAAGGAGATGTAATTGAGTTTTATCTTACCGTAAGCGCTGGTAGCAATAAAAATCTTTATAATGTTGTTGTTAAAGATATCTTGCCAACAAATCTTAATTATAGACCTGGAACTACTAAAATAGATGGAATCGTCCAAGCAGATACTATTATTACAACAGGGCTATCTCTTGGCACCCTTAATCAAGGCACTACTAAAAATATCTCTTTCCAAGCAATTAATACTGCCCCTGTTTTTTCTTTAAGTTATACTAACACTGCTGAAGCAACTGCAAATAATGAAAATAAAGTAACTGACAGTGCTACTATCATTCATGGAATAGTAGCTGGAGCAGCTACTGTAGTAACTGGAGCTGAAGACTATTTCTTAATTTCTCTTGTTGTCAGTTTTATCTTAGCTTTATTAGCTTTATATTATTTGAACTTTAATACAAAAGGAAAAATGACTTTAGCAGCAATAGAAAACAAAACTCGTAATGCCTATCTTTCTTATGCTAGATACCAGCTTAAAAATAAAAAATAAGGAAGAAAAAAGATTGATCTAAAAACTAAAACCGCCCTAGAGATTAGGGTGGTTTTAGTTTAAAACAGGGTGACCAGAGGGATTTGAACCCTCGCTGACAGTTCCACAGACTGCCGTGCTAACCACTACACCATGGCCACCATTAGCAGAGTATTAATTATAAATCAAAAAATCTTTTCTTTCAAGCAAAATTATGATAGAATAAATAGGTTCTCCCTGTGGCTTAACTGGATAAAGCAACTCCCTTCTAAGGAGTAGATTGCAGGTTCGAGTCCTGCCAGGGAGACAAGAACTCGGGGGATAGTGTAATGGTAGCACGAGTCCTTTGGGAGGATTTAGTCCGGGTTCAAGTCCCGGTTCCCCGACCAATAAATTATTTTCTCTGTAAAGGAGAATGACAATTTGGACATTCTAAATTTGAGCAAGGAACTCCTCTCTGGTGAGATATTTTGTATCCACATTTTTGACAAACACAGTGACCACCAGGGCCTTGTCTTTGCCATGAAAACCCTTTACCAAATTCAGGCTGATAAAAACTAGTTTCTAATTCATGGCTAGTAATTTGAATAACAATATATTTTAATTTTTCTATTGATTCAAGTAATTTTTTTCTTAAATTATTTGATATACTATTTGCTTCATCAATTTTTAAATTGTTTGGCAATTTTATTTCTAAACTAGCTGTAACAATTGATCCCTTTTTTTGAGTCTTTAATGAAGATAATTCAATCTGCTCATCTTTAATAATCGATCTTATTTTTTCTTCAATTTCCTCTTCGGCAGAAGAATCAAGTAAAGAATCAATTGCTTCTTTTCCTAAAGAAAAAGATTCTTTAATAATATAAAGACCAATCAAGAAAGCTAGAAAAGAATCTGCGTAAACCCAATATTTTGTTAAAAATAAACCAATAAAAACAGTAAGCGAGATGTAGACATCTATTCTTGAGTGTGTTCCGTCTGAAAGTAAGCTAATAGAATTCTCTTTCTTACCATAATAAATTTTTAACCTAGCCATTGTTTCATTGATCACTGCCGAGACAGCCATTATCTCAAAGACTAAATAGCTGAATATAATTTTTTCAGGATTTAAAAACCCTTGGTAAGATTCATAAATAATCCCAATTCCCGTTATTAATAAAATTAATGTAATTATTATCCCAGATAGAACTTCAAATTTATAATGACCATAGGGATGTTTTTTATCAGCTGGTTTTTCTGATAGTTTGATGCCAAAATAACTTATAGCTGAAGAAAAAATATCCATAAACGAATGCAAGCCTTCTGCCAAAACAGCTGAAGACTTTGAAAAAAACCCTACTGTAATTTTCCCTCCAGCTAAAAAAATGTTTGCAACGACAGAAACCCCAGCTATAATCCCCTTTTTTCCTTTAGAACTATCCATAATTATTTTATTAATTTTCTTCTTTAGAATTTTTAATTTCTTTTATTGCACCGAGAGGGCAAATATCTTTACACTTACCGCACTTTATACATTTTTTTTGATCAATAATAGCTTTTCCGTCTGCCCCTATTTTTATTGCTCCTTCAGGACAGATTTGAACACAAACTCCACACCCTGCACAAATTGATTTGTCAACTTTAAACTCCATAACAATTTCTTTTTTATTTTTTAATAAAAGGACATTGCTCCTTTTTTGCTCTTTTGTCTAAAACCGCTCTAATAAATTCATTGCAAGATTTGAAACCACATTTACCACAATTTAAATTAGGAATCAAATTTTTAATTTCCTTTCCTGCTAAAAATCTTTTTCTGGAAGACTCTTCATCCAAAATTTTATTTCCATAACAATAACCGCAAACTGCCGAAGGCATTGGTTGCTTTAAGGTTAATTTTTTATTTCCTAATTCAGAAGATGATTTTATACACTCAGCAATATCTAGTGCTCCTTCTCCAGTTAATCCGTTAACTTCTATTACTTTGGCCTTAGAATTAACTTTTAGAATATTGGCTCTAAAAATTTCTCTTTCTGCCTGAGAAATTAAATCTCCTTTACTAACAGCAACAATATCTGCTTGAGTTAAGATAGGCCCATATCTTTCAGGGCTTCCTGCAGCAACGTCAATAACATTAATCCCTAATCCTTCTTTTACATAAGGAGAACAACGTAAACACAATCCAGCTGTTTCTAAAATAATGATATCTTTATCTTGATTCTCTTTAATAATTTTAGGAATTTCTAAAGCTGTAAAATGATCAGGGCAAAGATCTTGAGCTAATTTTTTAATACTCTTTACCTTATATTTTTTTGAAATATATTCATCATCTGCTGTTTTAAGACAATCAAATTTTACAAAACAAATTTTAAATTTGTTTCTTAGCTCATCAATAACATATTTTATAATGCTTGTTTTTCCAGAACCTGGAGTTCCGGCAAAAATTATAAGTTTCATGATTCTCTTTTTGATTTAATTGGTTCACAAAATAAATAAACTTCGTTGATCCTTTCCCCTTTTCTAATTTTTTCTCTAATATCTAAATTATAATCTTCTATCCAACTCAAATAGCTAGCAATACCTTTTTCTTTTAAAGTAGTTTCTAGAACCTTATCAACTCCTCCGTTTTTAATAATTAACCTTTTTGTAGCATTTAAAGCTAAGGAAGGATCATGAGTAACAATTAAAACAATTTTGCCTTCTTTTATTAAAGCTTCAATTGCCTTTTCTTTATAAATTCCAGCATTTTCTATTTCATCAATTAAAATAATAGGAGAAATGCTTATATTGGCAATATCAGCAACCATTAAGGCCCTGCTTTGACCACCAGATAAATTTAATAAATTCATTTCCGGAGAAATAGGTTCGCCACTGATTTCATTCGCTTCATTTATTATCTCTTTTATTATTTGTATTTTGAACTTTTTCCCTCGAGCTTGAATATGAAGTTTTAAAAAATCTTTAACTGAAATATCGGTTAGAAAATTCATTCCTTGAGACAAAGAAGCAATTAATTTTTTTTCAGGATTAAACCTTAATTCTCTATTAGGAATTTTATCATTTACTAAAACCTTTCTTTTGCTCTTTGTGTCCTTTTGAGCTAATTTTTCGATATCATAAAGAAGCTGACTTTTACCAGCTCCTGTTAATCCAACAATAGCAACAACCTCTCCTTTATTAATTTCAATTTTTTCAAATTTCTCTTTTTGACCTAATTTATTTAACCCTGGAAAAATTGTAATTTTTTTAATTTCCTTTAAATTGTTTACTTTATAATTCTTCATCGTTTTCCATTAATAAAAAAGACTAGAATAAACTTACTTAATTTTACAACACAATCACTTAAATTTCTAGTGTCTTGACTTAAAATATATTTTAAATATTAGTAAAAAAATAATTTCTTGTTAATTATTAATATCCTTGTTATTCTATTAAGAATATTTAATAATAAATTGGGCTCATAGTATAATGGTAACACGCCGCATTCGCATTGCGGAAATGCGAGTTCGATTCTCGCTGAGTCCACTAAAAAACAATTTGAATAAAAATTAAATTAACACAGGCCCAAAGCCTTATTTTTTTTTATAAAACACGACTAATAACACATTAAAATGTTTCACACTTTGTTTCACACAATGTTTCACGTGAAACATTTTGATAATGTTAATTATAACTTTGGCTTAATAGAGCCTAAACCGGGTTTAATGCCGGGTTTGCGCATAAATAAGCCAAATCTTTTGTTAAAAACCAAGAAATGGCTTTGTTAATATTGTTTCACACTTTGTTTCACACAATGTTTCACGTGAAACATTGTGCAACCTTCTATGAAATTAATAAAAATATGAAATTAGCCATAATAAAAAATAAATAATTTAAGATTTATTGTTTTCAACCCCTAAAGAGAAAATTCTATTTATAAACAAAAAACATTGGATTTTAATTAGAAACTTATAACAGATCTTTAGATTTTTTAATTTAATACAAATTATTCCTTGCTTTCTACTATGATTCTAAATAAAAAGTTGACTTTTTTTAAAAAAAGCGTAAACTAGTAATAGTTTATTGATGAGATCGCCCAAAGGCGATCTTTCTTAATTCTAAATAAAAACAAATTTAAAATAAATAAAAAAATGCTAGACTTAAAAACTTTAAAACCATTGATACGTCAAATTGCTGAAGAAAAAGGATTATCAGAAGAAAGAGTGTTTGAGGCTTTGGAAATTGCCTTTGCTGCCGCTTATAAAAAAGAGTATGGCAAAAGAGCTGAGGTTATCCATGCAAAAATAAACCCTGATGATGGAGTTTTAGAATTTTGGCAAAGCAAAATTATTCTTGATAAAAATTCTATTTTCACTGACGAAGAAATAGATGAAAACGATCCAAAAGAAAACCCAGAGAAAGCAGAGGGCGAAAACAAAGAATTACGAAAAGTTAAATTTAGCCCTGATAGACACATTCTTTTAGAAGAAGCAAAAAAAATAAAACCAGATGCTAAGATTGGCGAAGAAATTATTTTTCCCCTAGATGTAAAAAGTGATTTTAGCCGCATTGCTGCTCAAACAGCAAAACAAGTCATTCTCCAAAAACTAAAAGAGCTTGAAAAAGAAAATATTATTTCGGAATTTAAAGAAAAAGAAGGAAAAATAGTTAGTGGAATAATACAAAGAATTGAAAGAAATAATGTTTATGTCGATTTGGGTAAAACATTTGGAGTTCTTTATATTAACGAAGGAATACCAAGAGAGTATTATCGCGTTGGTGAAAGAAAAAAGTTCTATATTCTTCGTTTAGAAGAAAGGGGGAGAGGTCCTGTTATTTCATTATCTCGTTCTCATCCAAAATTTGTTTCAGGCTTATTTGAAATGGAAGTTCCAGAAATATCTGAAGGAGTCGTAGAAATAAAGTCTATTGCTCGTGAACCAGGAAGTAGAACAAAAATATCAGTTGAATCTAACGAAGAAAGCGTTGATCCTGTTGGAGCTTGCGTAGGACAAAAAGGCACTCGAGTAACTACTGTTATCGATGAGCTTAATGGAGAAAAAATAGATATTATTCCTTATTCAGAAGAGCCAACAAAATATGTCTCCTTTGCTTTAGGTCCTGCTAAAATTTCAGAGGCAGAAGTTATCTCAGAAAAAAGAGAGGTAAGAGTATTTGTTCCTCCTGAACAGTTATCATTAGCTATTGGAAAAAACGGTCAAAACGTTCGTTTGGCAGCAAAGCTTACTGGATGGAAAATTGACATTCGATCAGCCCTTGCTCCTGAAGAAAAAATTGATGGGGGAGTTGCTGAAGCGGAATCAGAAAATATAAATAAACAAGAAACAGAAACTAATAAAAAACAAAAAACAAAAGCTAAAACTAAAGAATAAAAATGGAAATAAAAATCAATTCTCTTCAAAAATCAAAAAAAGAAATTATTGTTTCTCTTAATCAGAAGGATCTTTTGCCTTTTAAAGAAGAAGCTTTAAAGGAATTAAATAAAGATTTACAGATTAATGGGTATCGATTAGGCAAAGCCCCTTTATCGATTGCTGAAAACCATCTTTCTTCTTTAAAAGTTTATGAAAGAATGACAAGCTTAGCAATTGATCAAATCTATCCTAAAATTATAAAAGATAAGAAAATACAAGCAATTGGTTACCCAAGCATCAACATCACAAAAATTGTCCCAAACCAAGAGGTAGAATTTAAAGCTGAGGTTGCCATCATTCCTCAAGTTGAATTACCTAATTACCAGGAGATTGCTCAAAAGATACCAAAGAATAAAAAAGAATCATTAACTATAGAAGAAAAAGAAATCGAACAGGCTTTACTTTGGCTTCAAGATTCTCGTGCTAATTTAGAACAAGTAAGTCGTCCAGCGGAAAAAGAAGATATTGTAACTATAGACTACCAAATAAAAGAAGATAAAAAATTAATAGAAAATGGCGAAGATAAAAACTATTCTTTTATCTTGGGAAAAGGAAGTTTTATTCCTGGCTTTGAAGATAATATAATTGGCATGAAAACTGGAGAAGAAAAAAAATTTGAACTTATCGTTCCCAAAGACTGGCCACAAAAGAATCTTCAAAATAAAAAGTTAAATATTAATGTTTCTTTAAAAGAAATAAAAACAAAAAAGCTGCCTATTTTAAATGACGAATTTGCCCAAAGCATTGGTAAATTTAAAACTTTAGAGGATTTAAAAAAGAATATTAAAGAAGGTCTTCTTTTAGAAAAAAAACAAAAAGAAACAGAGAGATGGCGACTAGAAGCATTAGAAAAAATAATTGCTGAAACCAAAATTGATCTTCCTGAAATACTTGTCCAAAATGAAATTGAAAAAATGGTTGAGGAACTAAAAGCTCAGCTAGAAAAAATGCAGCTTCCTTTTGACAAATACCTTGAACAAATTAAAAAGAGTGAGGAAGATCTAAAAAAGGAGTTCAAAGAATTAGCAGAAAAAAGAGTATCCTCAGCCTTAGTTTTAAGAGAGATAGCCTCTATTGAAAAAATAGAAGCATCTGAAAAAGAAATCGAGAAAAAAATTAATGAAATCTTAAGTCAAATACCAGAAACTGAAAAAAAAGAAAAAATTAATCAGGATAATTTAAAAGAATTTGCATTAGGAATTATTCGAAATGAAAAAGTTTTTGAAATTCTGGAAGGGACACAAAAAAAAGATACTCAGGATAAGAATAATTAAACTTAAAATAGAAATACTAAAACCTATTTTATCCCAAGAATTATAAGAATATTCTAAAGTCACTTCTTCTTGCTCAGGGATAATCATCATAAAGCTAGGACTAATTAAGTAAGGGCCCTTACCTCCTTGTGCTAACCATCCAGGAAAATAAGTATATTTTATTAAATGAGGTTTACCTACTTGATTAGTAGTAAAAACTAAATGGTCATCACTTATTTCTTTAATTTCAATTTTTGTTTGCTCTATTGGCAATTCTGTACTAAGAGCTTGTAAGTTTGTTTCAATTTCTTCAAGCTCTTTTTTGTTTTGATAAAAAACTATTGGTTTAGATAGATCCATCCCTTGATACCAATCAATTGATTTATCCAACCATTGTTTATTTTTTAACTCTAAGTTAATATCAGCAAATGCTTCTATTAAATTAGAATCGGGGATCTCGTAAACACTAAATTCATTAACATCAGCTAGCTTTATAAAATATTTGTCTGCTAACTGCTTAATCTCTGCTGTGTAAGCCACAAAGTATTGAGCCCCAAAATATTTCAAATGCTTTACTCCATTCTCAAAATTAAAAGTAGGGTATTCCAAGCCAGCGATAGCAGAAGTAGGTGTTTGTGTTGTTTCTGCTTGATTAATAAAATGAAAATACCCTGAGAGAGAAGATTCAATCAACAACCCTTCAAAAGTAGGCTTATCAGTGAAAATAGGTAAATTTTCTAAAACCCTAGGGGTTCCAAATTTATCATATTCTGAGCGATATTCCCACATTACCCTGCCAAAAGAAAGCTCTTTTAAAAAACCAGAGAGATCTTTTAATTCTGGCCAAGCCTCTTTGTTTTCTAGCCCTTCATAGTTCCATTGCATCCAAAAAGGAATATAAGAAATATTTGCTGGTAAGTATAAGAAAATAAAACCTGCTGAGAAAATTATTAGAAAAACAAAAGGAAACATCTTTTTTGTCAATTGCAATAAAGAACCTAATCCATAGGCAGCAATTAATAAACCTCCCATTAAAATGAATGGCAAAAATCTAGTATTCCAAACACTAGAATTATTAAGAAGTAAAAATGGTAATAAAGAACCACCTAGTATATAAAGAAGAGGTAGAATTTTTTTATCTTTTTTAAATAAAGCATAAATTATACCAATAACAGCAAGAACTTGAAAAAAGTATAAAGAAGAAGGAAAAATTTCTTCTATTTTAAGCACTTTTGTCCAGTTCATTTTAGCTGTATAAGGCAATAGAGCTAAGAAAGGTAAAGACCAAAAAGCAGTCAGGCCAAAAGCTGCGCCAAAAACTTTAGCTAAATATATAAAGACTCTTTTTGCTTCTTTTTGAATCAGACTTTGTATAAACACAATAAAGCCCACTAAAACTGACACGATAACAGAAAAAGGATGAACTAAAACCATTAAAGACAAAATCAAGATATTGCCAATTAAATATTTATTTTCTTTTATTCCCTTTATTAATAATCCAATAAATAAGAAGAAAAGAGCAAAAGCAAAAGAGTAAGAAAATTCACCAGCTAAAGTACTAGGAATATTAGCTCCATAAATAGAAAACTTCTCTAAGAATAAATAAGCCAAACTCAAAAGAGCTCCTAGAGGAGGAATTGGAAATTTAAATTTAAGAAAAAATAAGCAAAGAAAAATAGTTAGCGGTAGAAGAAATGTGCCTGCAAGAGTAATTAATTTAAAAGCAATATTCAAAGGAATAACATAACTCAATATTACTGCTAGATAGTAAAGAAGGGGAGGGTAAAAATACAGAAAAGGAAAACCAGCATACCAATCAGGAGACCACCATTTTATTTTTGGAAAAATTTCTTGTGCATAATAAGCAATGTAATTATGTGATCCAGTATCTCCACCACTAATCATTGTATCTGTAAATACTAATTCCCAAGGAACTTGGTAAATCAAAAAACCATAAATAAAAACAAAAATTAAAACAATAAATATTTTCTGAAATTTAAGATAATTCATATTTATTAAACCTTATAATAAAGAGATCCAAAATAACTCTTAGCATACTGATTAAATTAAAGGTAGAGGGAGACAAAGAAGATTCCTCTTGCTCAACTAAAACTTCAGCCACAGGATAATTCAATTTCTTAGCTAAATAGAGAATTTCTATATCAATGGCAAATCCATTCGTTATGGTAGAAGATATGATTTTTTTGCCCTGATCCTTAGTAAACCCTTTTAGCCCACATTGAGTATCAAAATACTTAAATCCAAAAAAAATCATTAATAAAAAATAAAGAATAGGTCTAAGTAATTTTTTATAAAATCTATCATTATAAAACTCTTTCCTGCGACCAATCGTAATTATTTTATTTTTTTTTAATAACTGAAAAACTCTTTCGATGTTTTTAACACTAAAGGGTAAATCAGCATCTGTAAAAACAAGATAACGCCCATGAGCATAAGCAAACCCTTTGCGTAAACTATATCCTTTTCCTTGATTCTCTTCGTTTTCTAAATAGACTATTTGATCTTTAAAAGTATCTTTTATTTTTCTAGTATTATCTGTACTACCATCATTAATAACAACTATCTCCGCCTGAGGAAAATACCCAATTAAAGATTTTATTGTATTGTCTATCCATTTTCCTTTTTGATAAGCAGGAATTATAATTGATAATTCTTTCTGTTCCATATTGAATTTTATTATACTAATTTTATTTTAATTTTACCAGGAACTATTTTACAACTACCTTTAATCTTGGTATAATAAGATATCTAAATTTCATAATTAAAATTATAAATAAAAGAAATGACAATTCAAAACCCTAATAACATGGTCTTAATCCCGACAGTAATTGAAAAATCAAATATTGGTGAAAGAGTTTATGATATTTATTCACGTCTTTTAAAAGAAAGAATTATTTTTCTAGGCGGACCGATTGATGACTCCCTAGCTAATACTATCATTGCTCAGCTTTTATTTTTAGAGCATCAAGACAGTAAAAAAGATATCCTTTTATATATCAATTCCCCAGGAGGATCAGTAACATCTACCTTAGCCATTTATGATACAATGCAACACGTTAAATGCGATGTTTCCTCTCTTTGCTTAGGAATGGCTGCCTCTGGTGCTGCAGTTCTTTTGTCTGCTGGAGAAAAAGGGAAACGCTTTGCCTTGCCTAATGCAGAAATCTTACTTCATCAAGTTATGGGTGAAGCTGGAGGCCAAGCTACAGAGATAGAAATTGCCGCTAAACAAATTCTCCGAGTAAAAAAACAACTCAACCAAATTTTAGCTAAACACACCGGACAACCTATCTCTAAAATTTCAAAAGAAACCGACAGAGATTTTTGGCTTACTCCAGAAGAAGCAAAAAAATATGGCATTATTGACGAAATTATAAAAACTAAAAAATAATATTCAATATTATGGGCTTTGAACAACCATCATTTGGAAAGGTACCATCAGATGGAGAAAAAAAATTAAACCAAAATACAAAAAATGGCTGGATTTTTGAAAACGGTATCTGGAAGAAGCCCATTAAAGAAGAATCTATCGAATCAACAGAAGAAGACAAAAAAGAAAATTCGGAAAAGAACATAAAAGAAAATGACAAGAGAAGAAAAGAATTAGAAAAAGATTATAAAAAACTAGAAAAAAAAGAATATAAAGAACCTGAAGACTTAGAAAAAATAAAAAAAATTGAAAAAGAACATCAGGAATTATCTGACCAGATAAAAAAGATTGAGGAAAGTAAAAAGATTGAAGAAAACCAAAAAGAATTGATAGAAGAAGATAATAAAAAAATAATAAAAAGTGAAAAGAAAGAAAAGTCATTAAAAATAGAACAAGAAATCATAGAAAATTATTATGAAGAATTAGAAAAAATTAAGGCAATACCAGAAAGCACGGATGGACAAAAAAAACAAAAGACAGAAAAATACTTTGAATTAATTGACGAATGGAAAGACCAAGGCCATAAAGATAATTACAAGGGTATTCAAAAAATTATTTCAGAAGTTGATAAGCTCGAGCCAAAAGCTTGGTTTTTTAATTTAGCAAGAAATCAAACTATAAATAAAGTAGCCTTAGCCATGGCTTCAAATTACAAGGAATGGGATCTTGAAAATAAAAAAAAGATTAAAGTAATTAAAAAAATTGTAAATAAGCAGAGAGGGGGCTTTTGGGAAAACAAAGACCAAACATTACAAAAAGTAGCAAAGCTCTTAGCTTCTCAAGGAACCCCTTATAAAGACAATATTGATCTTATAATTAAAGATATTCAAAATCCGAACGTTAAAACAGAAGCTCTAACAAATATATTAGACATTGAAAAAAATTCAATTGAACAAAAAAAACAGTTATTCAAAAAAATAAAAGAAGAGATAAAAGAAGAAGATAAAATAGATGCTAAGAGTTTAGAAAACACAGCTTCAATATTAGGAATGGATGAACTATTTAAAAACCCTGAAAACATATCTAAAATGTTTGCTGAATCTTCTGAGCTAATGAAAAATCCTGAAATTCAAGAAAAATGGCAAGAATTAAATAAAGTTATTAAAAAAGTTACTGAAGAAAAAAATAAAAAATCAACAACACCAGATTCTGTAAAAAAAGCAAAAGAATTTATTAAAAAGCCAGGATCTACCTTAGGAACAATGCTTGGGATGACAGGATGGATAGTATTATTATTTCTTACTCTTTTTATGTTGACTGAATTTAAAGGAGTAGATTATCTTGTTAACCAATCTTCAGGTGGTAAGAAAAAATAAACAAATCATTAAGAATAAAAAAGGTCGAAATTTATTATTTGTTTTTACTAATTAACGATTATTAAAAACAAAAAAATATTTAAATGCAACAAAATTTTTTAAATAATTTTCCTTTAGAAAGCCGGGAAACTGTTTCAAGGTTATATGACACAATCTTAGAGCGTTCATTAATGCAAGCCTATCAAAGGCTAGATGACGCTCAAAAATCAATGATGGCCACTATTTTCAATACAGACAACGAAGAAAGCAAAAAAAATTTCTTAAAAGAATATGTTGGTGATTTACAAGATATTATGATAAAGGAAACAAAAAAAATAATAGAAGAGATTAAAAAAAAGCCTGCTAATTAGCAAGCTTTTTTTATTATTCTTTATTAAAAATTAATATGAGCGGCAGACCGGACTTGAACCGGCGACCTTCTCCTTGGCAAGGAGACGTTCTACCACTGAACTACTGCCGCAATAAATTATAGAAATATTTTCTAGCTATCATGCTTTTAATAGTAGCAATTTTTTTTATTAGCGTCAATTGACTTTTAAAATTTTTACTTTTATGATAGAATACCTATATTAAATTTATGGACAAAAAAATAATTACAGAATTAAAAAAGAAATTAGAGCAAGAAAAAGTTCTCTTAAAAGAGGACCTATTAAAATTTGCTGATAAAGATAAGAAGCTACCTGATGATTATGATACACGCTTTCCAAATCTTGGAGAACGATCTTCTGCGCCAGATGAAAACGCAGAAGAAGTAGAAACATACGAAAACCTTCTAGCCATTGAATATGCTTTAGAATCACGTTTAAAAGAGGTAAATGAAGCCCTGGAAAAGATTAATAATAATAATTATGGTCATTGCGATATTTGCAAAAAGAATATTGAAACAGACCGTTTAAAGGCTAATCCAGCAGCAAAGCTTTGCTTTTCATGCGCTAAAAAAGAAGAATAGATTATATATTCATATATTTTAAAAGCGACAGGATATACCTCCTGTCGCTATTTTTATCAAAATTATTTCTCAACTCCCTATTTAACAAAAGGATTTTGAGCACCACGAACTTCAAAATGAAGATGGCAGCCATTTGAATTACCAGTATCTCCCATTCGGCCTATTAAATCTCCTTGGTAAACTTTGTTCCCTTCTTCTACTAAAACTTCGCTTAAATGAGCATACACAGTTGTTGTGCCATTATAATGCTGGATTTTAACTAAATTTCCGTAGCCTAAGTTATAAGCACCAAAACCTTTAGCTTCGACTACTATTCCATCAGCAGAAGCATATATAGAGCTACCACAAGAATTAATAATATCGACAGCATTATAATAGTGGAGGACTCCTTTATTCCAGCCTCCGGAAGTAGGGTAAGCAAAAAATTCTGGGTACTTAGGCCAAAAACTTGTATCTTCAGTCATTGGCTTAAGCCCTGAAGAAGTTACTGAGTTATTTTTTTTAGAGCTTTCTGAAGAGCTAGCTGAAGAAAGAACCCCACCAGGAATAATAATTTCTTGATTTGCCCGAACAGAGCTTTCGTCTTTTAAATTATTAAAAGCAACAATCTCGTCTATTGAAGCTTTATACTTTGAAGCAACTGCCGATAAAGACTCTCCTTCTTTTATTTTATGAATAGTCCCTGAAACTGGTAAAATAATTAGTTCTTGCCCAGGTTGAATAACAGAACTAGAATTTAGATTATTTGCCCAAAATACTGTATTTAAACTTATATCAAAATCTGCTGCTATTTTCCCAGGGCTATCTCCATCTTGAACGGTATAATTAATAATAGTATTTCTTTGAGTTAAAGGTAAAAAAACCTCAACAGGAGAATTAATACTTAAAAAACTGTCATCATTGATAACAGTCAAATAACTTGAGTCTTCTTGGTCATTTTCACTTAAACTTTGTTCTATAATCTGAGCCCCATCAACACTTAAATGTTCTGTATAGGCATAAGCTGTTTTAGAAAACGAATTACTCTCTAATATTACTGGTCCACCATACTCTTTAATCAATAATTCTTCTCCTTTTTCTTGAACCATCGTTATACGAGAAGAAAGATAGGTATTACCAAATAATAATGAAAATATAAGCAGACCAATTACTACTTGCAGTAAAGGCAAAGGAACTATTCGCTGTTTTTTCTCTATTGTTTTAAACCAATTTTTAACAGTATCCATTCCTTTATTAAATTGTCTTTTCTAAATTAAAATGTTAATTTAGTATTAATAACGCTATTTAAAAAGCCTTCTTGAAGGCCTTATCAATAAGTGTAACAGAAACATTTTAAAAGTCAACCCCGGCCTCCCCCAGCAAGCTTTATCTAAAAATAAACTTTCTTTAAAATTATTGATCTAAATCTAATGATTCTCCTGCTTTACAATTCATCATTTCTGATAAAGAAATTAAAGGAGTTGCCCCAGACAAGCTAAAATCACGTAAGTTAACCACTGTTACATTAGTTGGCAAAAACACTCCTTTTACTACACCAAAAGGAACTTCACTGCTCACCCATATCTCTGTTTGATATTCGTCAACAAACTTTGCTATCTGGATTGTTTTCCCTGTTTCAGTCATAAAAGTATCATAAGTATAATCAATCAGTGAATGATATTTATCAGGCGTGAAGACTGACGGTAAATATGTTTCAAACCCAGGCATTATTAACTCCATTAAAGATTGACTAACACAAATAACATCTTCTTCTTGTTTATTCTTGCTTACCATTTTTATAATCTCATCTGAATTTTCATCGTACCATACTTGAAGAATAGAACCAGAGCTATTAAAAACATCAGGGTCTGTTTCCACTCCATACGCTAAAACTCCATCAATCTTTGCCTGCCCTAAATAGATAGATCTTTGTAGGTTTTGATTCCCTTCTTCATCAACAATAATTAGTTCTGACCAACCTCCTTGATTGGGTCGATGAAATCCTGTATAAACACTTGACTCCCATCCTCCATACGTAAGGTCGACTTGTTCTTTCTTATTAGATAAAATAATTATAAATACTAAAGCAATTAAAAGTATTACTAGAATAATAATTAAATTTCTATATTTTTTATTCATTTTGTTTTTTATGTTATATATTTAATTATAATAATTTCTCAACTATATTTTACCACTGCCATTAAATTTGTCAAAATACTTTATGTCATTCAATAAGCAAAAAAGATTAGGCCAAGTTTTTTTAAAAGACCAGGGCATAATAAAAAAGATTATCCAGGCAGGAGAGATAAAACCAAAAGACCAAATACTAGAAATTGGTCCCGGAAAAGGTATTTTAACTCAAGCTCTCATTGAGACTGAGGCTGATATTGTTGCCATTGAAAAAGACCGAGAACTTATAGGGTTTCTTAAAAATAAATTCAAGAATCATTTAAACTTAAAGATTGTTTACGGAGATATTCGTGATTTTTTTAAAAAGGATGAAGATAGAAAGCTAAAAAGAAATTACAAAGTTATTGGCAATATCCCTTATTATCTTACTTCTCATCTAATCCAGCTTTTGCTAGAATCAGAAAACCAACCACAAGACATCATTTTAATGATACAAAAAGAAGTTGCCCAAAGAATAGTTGAACAACCGCCAAAAATGAATCTTTTAGCTGCTTCTATCCAATTTTATGCTAAACCAGGAATTATTTGTTATGTTTCTAAAAATTCCTTTTCACCAAAACCAAAAATTGACTCAGCTGTTATTAAAATAACTCCAATAAAAACCAAAGAAAATACAAATAAAATTCTAGTAAAAAAGTTTTTTACAATGATTAAAGCTGGTTTTAAGCAACCAAGAAAGTTACTTATTAATAATCTTTCTAATAATCTAAAAATTGAAAAAGAGAACATAAAAAAAGC
>Ga0265293_10007207_pt1 | contig 17298 bp, 17 predicted proteins | sample Munlanlewell138R_FD_192505 | JGI IMG/M metagenome (GOLD analysis project Ga0265293, IMG submission 192505) | Leachate microbial communities from a municipal landfill in Southern Ontario, Canada - Leachate well 138R | ecosystem: Engineered > Solid waste > Landfill > Unclassified | place: Canada...
TTTTTGTGGGGACTCCTAAACCCACAAAGACAAACTTGGCATGATAAAACTGCAAGCACTTTGGTTGTAGATGCTTAAAATATCTCTTATTTTCTTGATGCTAACATCGTTTATATATGGTGATGATGCAAAAGATAAGGTAGAGATTTACTCTACAAATATGAGCTCAAAAGACAATATCATAAAAGCAACAGGAGAAGTCACCATAGTCTATAAAGACTATTTTTTGAGTGCTGATGAAGCCATTTATGATAAAAACACCTCTGACTTAGAACTTTTTGGAAATATCCGTGCCAATCAAGCAAATCAATACAAACTCCTAGGGGACTATGCAAAACTTAACATTGCAAAAAAAGAGAGAGTTTTTAAGCCTTTTTACATGCTTGAGAAAAATTCACAAGTCTGGATTAGTGCTGATGAGGGTTGTACTTTCGATAAAGACTTTGAGATATCTTCTGGAGTTATGAGCGGTTGTAATCCAAATGATCCACTTTGGAAACTACATTTTTCTTCATCCACATACAACTCTGAGGATATGTGGTTAAATGTCTACAATGCCAGAATATATATCTATGATATACCTGTTTTTTACACTCCTTATTTTGGATATTCTCTAGATACAAGAAGAAGAAGTGGACTTTTAACTCCTGCTTTTGGTACCTCTGAAGATGAGGGTTTTTATTACGAGCAGCCTATCTACATCGCTGAGCAAAACTGGTGGGATTTAGAACTAAAACCACAGGTTAGAACTTCTCGTGGCTATGGAGGTTACTCTACATTTAGATTTGTTGACTCTGCTATTTCTCAAGGAACATTTACAACTGGATATTTTAAAGAACAAGAGGGTTATTTTAAGAACAATGACCTAGCTCATGATACTCACTATGGATATAACTTTTTATATGACAATAGTGATGTTATAAATCAATGGTTAGGGACAAAATTAGAAGGTCAATCTGGACTATATATTGACGTTAATCACATGAATGATGTTGATTATATTAACCTTTCTACAAACGACACCTTTCTTAATGCGACTTCTTCTCAAGTTCTCTCAAGAATAAACTTTTTCTACAACAATGACACAAATTATTTTGGTGCATATTTTAAATATTATCAAGATTTAACAAAAGTTAGTAACGATGAGACTCTTCAAAAAATACCAACCATTCAATATCATAGATATTTAGATACTTTTTTTGATGACCACCTGATATATAACCTAGATATGCAAATCAATAATATTTACAGAGAGATGGGAAAGCACGTAACTCAAACCAATCTCAATGTACCAATAAGTCTACAATCTAGCTTTTTTGATGAGTATCTAAATGCTTCTTACAAAACTTTTTTATATGCCCAATACTCGAAATTTAGCGGTAAAGAGGATGTGAAAAGTGCTGAATGGGAGAATGGCTATTATGCAAGAAACCATCATGTTTTTTCTCTATCTTCGCAATTAAGTCGTGCTTATGAAGATTTTACTCATGTTATAGGATTTGGTTCTACATATAAAATAGCTGGAGGCGAAACTAAAAGTGGATATTATCAAAACTGGCAAAAATTTTGTTCTGAAGCTGAAAATCAAAATGCTCCCCAGTGCGAATTTTATACCATATCGGATGTCGAAGAAGAGCTTGAACTCGACTTTTCTCAGTATGTTTATGGCGCTTCTGGTGATCAAATACTCTATCATAGACTAGCTCAAAAGATAAACTATGATAATGAAACAAATCGTCTAGGAGAGCTAGAAAATGAGCTTGAGTATCAAATCACTTCTAGCATAAAACTATATAATAATCTTTTATATAATTATGACAAAAACAAATTATCAAAATTTTACAATCTACTCTCTTACAATACGGGTAGCTTTAACATCTCTTTATCTCATCTTTATAAAGATACTTTTATGCAAAAAACTGCAACTACCACTCCAATTACAAGCTATCTCACATCAAGTGCTAGTTATACTTACAATAAGCATTATTCCTATCACATAAAATACGACTATGATATAGAGATGAGTTTAAAAAAGAGTGCTGAGATAGGTTTTTTATATCAAAAAAGATGTTGGAATTTTGGTATAAAATATCTTGAAAACAACAGACCACGCTTAACTGAAAGTGGTTCAAAATCTATCAATGATAGATATGTCTATTTTACTATAGTTCTAAAACCAATGATGAGTCCAGATAGTGGGCCCCTTTACGAACACAAAATGCCAGAGTAATTAAGGACTCTAAGATATGAAAAAATATAAGCACATACTTAAAAATAGGCAAGATGCAGCAACTAAGCTTATGGATGTTATCCCTATGCAAAGGCTTAAAGATGAGTCTTGGAAGATGGTGGCCATCTCAAGAGGTGGCTTAGAATTAGCTTACTTTCTTAGAAAAAAACTTCCAAATGCTCTTGATTTTCTCTTCTCAGAAGCCATTTTAGCTCCAAATAATGATGATTGCGAGATCGCAAGAGTAAGCGAGAGAGAAGAGATAGTTATAAATGAGCAGTTAGTAAAAACATTTGATATTCAATATGACTATATTTATGGTGAAGCTCAACGAAAACACGAAGAACAAATACTTAGCTATGTCTACCAATATAGAAAAGGAAGGCCTTTTGCATCTATGAAAGATCAAATAGTATTGCTTATAGATGAGGGAAGCGAGACTGGACTTCGTTTGATGACTGCAGTAAAAACCATTTTAGCAATGAAACCAAAGGCAGTTTATATTGCAGTTCCTGTTTTACCGAGTGATACGCTAGAATTATTAGAGCCTTTTGCAGACGATATATATTTTTTATATGACATAGATGATTATGTTGAGACTGCTCTATATTATGAAGAGTTAGAAAAAGTTGAAGAAGAAAAAATAGAAAAATACTTAGGAGAGAAAAATGAAATATGATGTAAATATAGAGTTGCAAAACAAAACAGAGAGTTACTCATTTGGTGAAGTAGCAAAACAAGCAAATGGATCAGCGTGGTTAAAGTCAGGCGATAGTGTAATACTTGCTACCGTAGTAATTGATGAGACAGAGGTAGTAAAAGATGACTTTTTACCTCTAACAGTTCAGTATATTGAAAAGACGTATGCAGCGGGAAAAATCCCAGGTGGCTTTTTTAAACGTGAGACTAAACCTAGTGATTTTGAGACTCTAACTTCTCGCATTATTGACCGCTCACTTCGACCTCTTTTTCCTAAAGGTTTTGGACATCCTACTCAGATAACTATTTTAACTCTTAGTGCAGGTTCTGATGCAGACTTACAAGCCTTAGCTCTAAAGGCTGCTTCAGCGGCACTCTATACTTCAGACATCGATATAAACACTTCTGTTAGTGCTATAAGAGCGGCTCGTGTTGATGGAGAATTAATTTTAAACCCAACTCTCTCGGAGTTAAAAAATTCAACTCTAGACTTATACTTATCTGGCACAAAAGAAGATCTTTTGATGATAGAGATGCGTTCTATCGGTACAAATGAGCAAGAGCTACAAGAGAGCTTTATTATAGATCCTATGATAGATCCAACTCTTAGCACTCCAAATATCTCTATCCACCAGTCAAACGCTATCCCAGAAGATGAACTGATAAAGATTTTACAACTATCTCAAGATGCCCTCTTTGAGGCTAATAAAGAGTATGAAGCTGCCTTTATAGCGTTTAAAAAGCCAACAAAAGTAATAGAGTACAAAGCGCATCTTATCAACAGTGAGATGGTAACTTATGTAAGAGATAACCATTTAAGAGATATCGCAATAGCTATGAATCAGATGGCAAAATCAGAGCGTTCAACGGCTCTTAGAGAACTAAGAAAAAACATTATAAAAACAAAAATTGAGTGGGCAGAAGTTGAGGCTGAAGTCTCTTTAAAAGATGCGATAGAGAGCGTAAAAAAAGAGCAAGTAAGATCTCAAATACTTCAAACAAAACTACGCGCTGATGGTAGAAGTTTAACTGAGATTAGACCTATCTCTATCTCTACAAATGTTCTTCCAAAAGCCCATGCATCGTGCCTTTTTACAAGAGGACAGACTCAAGCTTTAGTAGTTTTAACTATGGGCGGAGTAAAAGATGGGCAGATGTTTGAGAGCCTAACTGATGAGGGCATCCAAAACGAAAACTTTATGGTTCACTACAACTTTCCAGGTTTTAGCGTAGGCGAAGCGACACCTATTATGGGAACAAAAAGAAGAGAACTCGGTCATGGAAACTTAGCAAAAAGAGCGCTAGAACCTATAGTAGATCTAAACGGAGAGACTATTAGACTTGTCTCAGAGATACTAGAATCAAACGGCTCCTCTTCAATGGCTACAGTTTGTGGTGGCTACATGGCTCTAAGAGCTGCAGATATAGACACAAGTGATGTTATCGCTGGTATTGCTATGGGGATGGTCTCTGAGGGAGATAACTACGCTATTCTCTCAGACATTATGGGGCTTGAAGACCATGATGGAGATATGGACTTTAAAGTGACAGGTTCCAAAGATGGTATCACAGCTATGCAGATGGATATAAAACTAGGCGGCATCTCACTTGACATCTTAAAAGAGGCACTTTACCAAGCAAAAGAGGGACGAAGCCATATCATAGATATCATGATAGATGCTGAGAAAAACATAGAGTTCAATGATGGTGTTCTTCCAAGTACAGACTTTTTTCATATAGACCCAAGCGTAATAGGTGATGTGATTGGTCAAGCTGGTAAGGTTATTCGTGAAATTATTGAGAGATTTGAAGTAGCAATTGATATCGATAAAAAAGATGGAAAAGTAAAAGTTACAGGTAAAAACAAAACTGGAGTGATGGGTGCAAAAGAGCATATACAAGACATCGCAAATGCCCCAAAGCAGGAAAAAATAAAATACCAAGTAGGTGATAAATGCGAAGGAACTGTTAAGAAAATAGTTGATTTTGGCGCATTTATAGAACTTAGTGATGGAACTGATGGACTTCTGCATATCTCTAAAGTCTCAGAAAAAAGAGTAGAGAAAGTCTCTGATGTGCTTAGCGAAGGCGATAAAATTCTAGTTGAGATTTTAGAGTTTAAAGGCAATAAAATATCTCTAGGAAGAACGGATAGTTTGTAATTCAACTCTACTTTAAACTAAACTTTAAGACTTCTTCTGTATAATTCGCCATCATTTTCTAGTAGGGAAATCATGGCATTTATGTTGTGGTTGCTTCATTTTTTATGAGGTTACGCTATCCGAAGGAATCTGTAATAATTATATTTGGAGAAACTATGAAAAAAGTTCTATTTTTAATGCTAGCTCTTACTACTGCTGCTCTTGCTGCTGATGGTGATGTTGCTAACCAAACTCTTAAAGCTTACTCAATGATCGCTGCTGGTCTTGGTCTTGGTCTTGCTGCTCTTGGTGGAGCTATAGGTATGGGTCATACTGCAGCTGCTACAATTGCTGGTACAGCTCGTAACCCAGGTTTAGGTGCTAAACTAATGACAACTATGTTTATCGCTCTTGCGATGATCGAAGCACAAGTAATTTACGCACTAGTAATTGCACTAATCGCACTTTACGCTAACCCTTATTTAGGTTAATCAAACCTCTCTTAAACCCTTTTGGGTTTAAGATTTTTTCTAAATTTATGCGATCGTGGTGGAACGGTAGACACGCTACCTTGAGGTGGTAGTGCCCTAGGGTGTGAGAGTTCAAATCTCTCCGATCGCACCATCTTACACTTCTCTTCTTTACTTCAACACAAAAGATAAAACCATATGTTAGATACTCGTAGACACTTAAAGAAATTTTTTGATGAATTTTATAAAAATTCCTTACAAAATTCTTTTATTACATTTTTTCTCTCTTTAGTTATAGCTCTAGCTATTGCATATATTCCAACTTACACCCTTTCAGATGCGGGAGTGACAACACTCTTTATCCTTCTTTTTGCAGCAGGGTTATGGATAAGTGAAGCGATTCCTGCTTTTGCAGTCTCTTTGCTTGTTATCTCTTTAGAGATTGTTCTTTTAGGCTTTAGTGATTTTGATTTTGCAAGCGGTTCTAAAGAGTGGGAATACTATCTCTCACCTTGGTCTTCACCCTTGATATTCCTTTTCTTAGCTGGCTTTATTATGGCTAGTGCAGCTTCAAAAACAAAGCTTGACTTGTGGTTAGCAAAGAGAGTTCTGTTTTTTGTAGGAGGCAGACCTAAAAATATAGTTACGGGTCTTATAGCTATTACATTTGTGCTATCAATGTTTATCTCAAATACTGCAACCGCTGCGATGATGATGACCGTTCTTACACCACTACTGCTTCATATTAAACCCTCAAACCCTTTTAGTAAAGCAATGCTTCTTAGTGTAGTAGTAGGAGCAAACTTAGGCGGAATGGCAACCATTATCGGGACACCACCAAATGCTATTGCAGTAGGACTTTTAGGTATGAATGCACCATCTTTCATAGGATGGATGGGATATGCTCTTATTCCTGCCATCATAGTAGTTGTGATACTTCGTTTTGTGATTTTAAGGCTCTATCCATCAAATGAACCTTTCATAAATTTAACAAGTATCAAAGATGTTAATCATTTTGATGATTCTACAAAAGAGTTTACAAAAGTCCCAGCGATACCTAGTTGGAAAAAAAACATAACAATTCTTATTTTTATGATAACGGTTTTAATGTGGCTTACAGGTCCTCTTCACAATATCCCAACAACCGTTATATCTTTTATCCCTATCATAGGTTTTACCCTCTTTGGCATCTTAGATGCTGATGATATGTGCAATATCCGCTGGGATGTTATTATCCTTATCGTCGGAGGACTAAGTCTCGGTCTAGCAGTCTCAAAAACAGGTCTTGATATCTGGTTTGCAACACTTGTAAATGTCCAAAATATGGAGCTATTTTTACTTATACTTGTATTTACTTTTGTAGTAGTTATCATCTCAAACTTTATGAGTAACACAGCAGCCGCAAACATTATGCTTCCTATTGTTCTAGCTGTAGCTGCTACACTCTCAGAAACAGGAAGTATTTATGCTGTAATTGCAGTGGCCCTTAGTGCTTCATTTGCAATGAGCCTGCCAGTATCAACACCACCAAATGCCATAATCTTCTCAAGCAAAAAAGTAACTACAAAAGATTTTCTAATTATAGGTCTAATATCTGCTTTTGTGGGGCCACTTGTAGTAACTGCATGGTTCTATCTTCTTTCATTTTTTTAAGAAAAAAAGCAAATTAGGTGCTCTAAATCATTATTAGGTTGGATCCTGAATCAAGTTCAGGATAAGTGGAATCTAGTTTATAGATTCATCAGAGGGCTTAACTATTTAAGCTCCAAACTCTTAGAATTTATAAAAAACTTTTTAGACCAGATTGCTTCTCTTAGATCGAGGATAGAGTGGACTTCATCGTTTACAAGGCGATAATAAAGTTTAACCTCTACACCTGTTGCATCCGCATCTCTTTTTACTTTTAGTACTCTTTTTCCATATGCAGGAATGCTAATATCTTCTGACATCTCTTCTGCTAGATGTGGTATTGTTGGCTTGCCTTTTCTTCTTGTATAGTGTCTCGTTAAAGAGATAGATTTCGTATCAATTACATTATCAACTTTCATATATGATATATCTATGATTAACTCTCTTGAGCCAAAACCACTTGGGATATTATGTGGCTGAGGATTTTCAAGAGCTATTAAAATTTCATCTTTTTCTTGCCAAACATCAAGGTTTAATGCATTTACCCACATACTCTCCGTATGAGAACCTTCAAAAGTATGCCTTCTGACCTCTCTTGTCTTTGCTTGTCCATTATCTATCTTAAGTGTGGACGCTACTCCTAAAGTTTTTTCTCCCATATGACAATCAACACAAGCTTTATCCTGCTTCTTATATCCAGCTTTCATATCTGTAAAAACTAAACCATTCACAGATCTGTCATTTGCGTGGCAAACAAAGCAGAGTTCATCAGACTTTTTATCCATAAAATCCCTGTGTTCTGTCTTATGATAAGGAGAGACAGCATTATCAAATGGTCCTACCATCACACCTGATTTTGTCCAACTCACACGGTCCATACCGCGATATATGTCATCTCTATCGTGGTGTATTTTATCTATATTATGACATACTACACAGTTTATGCCCTCATTTATAGCACTACTTTCTATGGCTTTGTTTACTTTTGAGTTTTTATCTAAATCCATTAAAACTTGAATCTCATAATCCAAGCCCGTATCAGTAACTTCGATACGCGGGTTATGACAAGTAGCACATTGTACTTTTACACTGTTTGAACTTTTTCTAGTCTTTCTAGCCACATATTCTATACTTTTAGAAAAGTATTCATCTTTATCGTAGTGGCTTTTTGCATGCCAAGATTCTTCCCAACTTTTTACAATCTCTAAGTGACAAGCTTTGCATTTTTCAGATTTTTGATACTCTTTTGAGACTTCTACAACTTTTGCACTATATAAAGTAGATGCAACCAAGACAACAATTAAAAAAAATTTCATTATTTACCTCTTTTTCTATCTAGCCAAACCATAAGCCCTTTTTGAGCGTGAAGTCTATTTTGTGCTTCATTAAAAACCATTTCCGAATGCTTTTCTAAAACTCCCTCACTCACTTCTAAACCTCTGTATGCTGGTAAGCAGTGTAAAAACTTTGCATCTTTTGCAGCTAAGAGCATTAGTTTTTCATCTACTATATAGCCTTTAAAAGTTTTGATTCTTTGCTCTTTCTCTTCTTCTTGTCCCATAGAAGTCCAAGTATCTGTTGTGATGACATTTGCGCCAGAAGCAGCTTCATTTGGATCATTCATAGTCTTTATCGTCGCCCCACTCTCTTTAGCTAAGATAAGCGCTTCTCTTAAGATGACATCATCCACTTCATGGCCTTTTGGAGTAGCGATACGAAGCTCAAATCCGAGCTTTGCAGCTAACATCATCCATGAGTGAGTCATGTTGTTACCATCACCAATATATGCACAAACTATATTTTCCTGAGCCTCGTACTCCACTAAAGTCATGTAATCAGCTAAGAGTTGCACAGGATGGTATGAGTCTGTTAAGCCATTTATCACAGGAACTTTCGAGTAAGATGCAAACTCTTCTATCATCGACTGCTCAAAAGTTCTTATCATAACCATATCGCACATACTAGAAATCACTCTAGCTGTATCTTTGATAGGCTCGCCTCTTCCTAAGTGAATATCACGGTTTGAGAGAAAAAGTGCGTGGCCACCAAGCTGGAACATCCCCGTCTCAAAACTAACCCTAGTCCTAGTTGAACTCTTCTCGAAAATCATCGCTAGCGTTTGGTTCTGGAGCTCTTTTTTGTAAACTCCAGCTTTGAGATTTTTCTTTATCTCTAAACCTATCTCAACTATCTCTAATATTTCTTCTTTTGTAAAATCTTTTAGTGTTAAAAAATGTCTCAATTTATTCCCCAATATTTTATCGATGTCTATTTTATACTATTTCTAGCATCTTTGCAACTTCTTTAGCATGATATGAGATAATAATGTCAGCGCCAGCTCTTTTAAAGCCAATCATAGTCTCCATCACAACTCTGTCATAGTCTATAAGGTCTCTTTCTCCAGCTGCTTTTAACATCGCATATTCGCCACTTACATTGTAAACAGCCAGTGGAAGAGAAGTGTTTTCCCTTATGTCTCTCACTATATCTAAGTACGCAAGCGCGGGCTTTACCATAAGTATGTCAGCTCCTTGCATCTCATCAGCTATAGACTCATTTATAGCTTCTCGTCTGTTTGCTGGGTCCATTTGGTAGCTAGAGCGGTCTCCAAAAGATGGAGTTGACTCTGCTACATCACGAAATGGTCCATAGTATCCAGATGCAAACTTAGTTGAGTATGCCATGATAGGAAGGTTTTCATACCCCTCAGCATCTAGTGCATCTCTTAGAGTTGCTATGATGCCATCCATCATGCCTGATGGCGCTATCATATCAGCACCTGCTTTTGCATGGATGATGGCTTGTTGTGCAGAGATTTCAAGCGTAGCATCGTTATTTACAGTCTCGTTTGCCTCATCTATGATGCCACAATGTCCGTGGTCTGTGTACTCGCAAAAGCATAAGTCAGTCACAACAAACATCTCTGGATGCTCTTTTTTTATAGCTCTAATTGCAGTTGCAATGATGCCATGCTCGCAAAGTGAGTCAGAACCTATGGAGTCCTTTACATCAGGAATACCAAAAAGGATGATAGAGTAAAGCCCTAGTTTCTTAAGTTCCACACACTCTTTTAAAATCTCATCTAAACTCATCTGAAACACGCCTGGCATAGAAGATACTTCTGTTTTTATGCCCTCACCTGAACGTACAAAAAGTGGATAGATAAAGTCATCTTTACTAAGCGTTGTCTCTCTTACTAATGAGCGAAGCTGCTTATTTAAACGAGTTCTACGAAATCTTTGAAACATAATAAACCTTTTTTGGATATAATTTTGTAAAAATTTATTTTATCGTTTTAAAGTTTAAACTAGGGTACATGTATTGAATATAAAGATTTCAGAGGTCGCAAACTTACCTTCTAAGTTTGGAGATTTCAAAGTAAAAGCCTTTAAAGAGGGTCAAAAAGAGCATCTTGTTATATATAAAGATGACTTAGCAGAAGTGCCAATAGTAAGAGTTCACTCAGAGTGTTTAACGGGTGATGCTATTGGAAGCTTGAAGTGTGACTGTCGTGACCAACTTGAATTTGCGCTCAAGCTTGCAGAGAGTTCAGGAGGAATGGTTATCTATCTAAGACAAGAGGGCCGCAATATCGGACTCTTAAACAAGATAAACGCCTATGCTTTGCAAGATAAAGGCTACAACACCATAGAAGCCAACCATCAACTAGGCTTTCGTGCAGATGAGAGAACTTATGAGATAGTAACTAGAATCTTAGAGCATTTCAACATAAAAAAGATAAAGCTACTAACAAACAACCCAGATAAAATCAACTCCATAAGCAATATTGAGATAGTTGAGAGAATCCCCATTATTATGGACTCAAACAAGCATAATGAGGGCTACTTAAATGTTAAAAAAGACAAGATGGGGCATTTGCTTTAAACCCCCATTTAAACTTATGCTAAAATGTCTCTTTTAAAGGATTTTTGTGGATTTAAAGACTACACTCTCTTACGATAACATCACGCTACCCGATGATTTTTTTTACAATGTTCAAAAGTACAAAGAGCATCTCTTTAAGTGGAACAAAGTCCATAACTTAACTGGCGCAAAAGATGAAAAAACCATAGATGAGTTTATCTACGATGCTGTTTTTCCCATCTCGTTCTTGCCACCTGCAAAGACTCTTCTTGACATTGGAACAGGGGCTGGTTTTCCTGGTATGATTTTGGCTTTTGCTCTACCAGAGACTATGGTAACTCTAGTTGAACCTCTAACAAAAAGAGCTAGTTTTTTACAGTTTATAAAGGCTGATTTGAAGCTTGCTAATGTTAGAGTTGTTAAAAAAAGAGTCCAGCAGATGGATAGCGAGATCTTTGATATTATAACTTCAAGAGCAGTTACAGATACCCAGATGCTGCTAGATTTGAGCAAAAACTTTAGAGATGAAGAGTCAAAACTACTCTTTTACAAAGGCGAGAGAGTCTATGATGAAGTAGATGCAAGCCTCAAACATCGTGTCATAAAGACTAAAAATAGACACTATTTACTCATAGGAGAAGACTGATGCAATGGATTTTAGTTATTGTACTTATAGCGGTTGTTTACTTTATATTTATCAAAAAAAAGCCACAAATAAAAGGTGGTAAAAGAGATACTATAGCAAACGATATGGTAAGCTGCGAGCAATGTGGCATCTATTGTGAGATAGATGATGCCATCCTTAGTAACAACAAGTACTACTGCTCGCAAGAGTGCCTAAAGAGGTCGTAATGTTAATATTTGGTCATAGATTTATAGGTAGTGAAAATTTTTACCATACACAAAACATAGATGCCATCGATAACACTCCATCAAACTCTACTATCTACTTAGATTTTAGTGAAGACAACTTAGAGATAATAGAGCACTGCAAAACAAATGAGATAAGCCTAGCACTCGGAGTAGAAGATATAAGAGAGCTTATTTATGCCTCTTCACTTGGGGCATCTTTTATTTTAGTGCAAAAAGAGCTCGCATCTACTGCTATGCGCATTGCAAACAACTATCTCTTTGATGCTAAAATTCTTGTTCATATAGAGGATGAAGATGAGATTGAAGAGTTGGCAATTTTAGGCGTAGATGGAGTTATTTTCTCAACTGCCATCATCAAAACTAACTCCTAGTGATATGACAAAAATTCTCCTCTTTGTAGTCTTATCTCTTTTTCTACTTAGCGGATGCTCTAGCAAAAAACTTTTGCAGACTCAAGATTTTACAAAACCCATAAATACTACAAAAACTCCATCCCTAACAAACACCAAAAAAGCTATCCCAGAGTATAAACCAAGCCTAAACAACTGGATAACTATAGCTCTCTATGAGGAGTACAAAAAGTGGTATAGAACTCCTTATGAGTATGGAGGTTTTGATACCAGCGGACTTGACTGCTCCTCACTTATACAAAATATCTACAAAGATGCCTTCAACATTGACCTGCCACGAACTACAAAAGATCAAGTACAAAAGGGTTATGAAGTAAGCAGAAACTCTGTAAGAGAGGGAGATTTGGTATTTTTTAAGACTGGATACAAACAGAGACACGCTGGCATCATCATAGAAAAAGATAAGTTTATCCACACTTCTACCAAAAGAGGTGTTAGCATCTCAAGTCTAAACAACCCATACTGGCGTGAAAAATATTGGCAAACAAGAAGAATTTTACCCTAAACCACCCCATCGGAAGCGAGGTTTCAACCTCGTACAAAAGAGGTTTAAGTTTCTTCTACACTATCTCTCTTTTTATATAACTCTTTAGGGATGTTAGTATTTCATAACTTATAGTTTGAGCCTGTTTTGCAGCCTCTCTAGCATCATCAAAGATTAAAATCTCATCTGTTTTTGCCATAAATGAGCTGTTATCCATAGAGATAGTTCCAACTTGCTTTTCGCCATTTGGAGCTATAAACTTGTTAGACATAGATCTTAAAAAGCCATCACCATAACCAAAGTCATAGTTTGAGACTATGCTATCTTGCTCTGCTATAAATCTTCCGCCATATCCCACTCTTTGAGACCTTTTAAGCTCTCTTGTTGAGATTTTTTTAGCATATAGACTTAGTACTGGCTTTAGTTCGTCATTGTCGTCTAAACAGCCATAAGATGCGATACCTACTCTTGCCATATCCTCATCAAAACTCTCGCTTCTAAAAAGAGATGCTGAGTTTGCAGAGTGAAATCTAAGTGGAGCTAATCCAAACTCTTCTGCTAAAATTTTTGCTTCTTCTTTTACTCTTTTAAAGTTATCATTTTGCCAAGACCATTCGCTTGTTAGCTCATCGGCAGCTCTGTGATGGGTAAAGACTCCCTCTAAGATAAGCCCTGCCTCTGTTATCCTAGAGAAAGCTTCACGAAGCTCACATGGGAGTACTCCATTTCTATGCATCCCACTATCTACTTTTAGCTCAACTAAAGTGTTTTTTGGAAACTTCTCAATCGCTTCGAGGGAGTTGATGGTGTATCTTACTTTTGCACTAACACGTTTTGAAATTTCTGGAATTTCGCCTAAAACTAAGATATAGTCAAAAAAATCTTCTACACTTCTTGCATCATCACAACTTCGCACAACTGCTTTTTTGATACCATACTCTTTTGACATCTCCGCCATCTCCAAAAGTCCATGTCCATAAGCATTATCTTTTAAAACTATTGCTATTTTATCTCTGCTTTTGGTTTGCTTTGAGATAATGTCAAGATTGTTAAAAAAATTGTTTTTATTTAAAATTATATAAGCCATAAGGGAATTATACACTATGAAAAGTTTAATAGCAGAGTTTGAAGAGCAAAGTTTTACACAAATAATGTTTCCGCATAAAGACAGCGACTGGTCAAGCTATTTAGAAGAAGCCGAAGTATGTTTTGTAAATATTATAAACGCTATCAGAGAGTATCAAAACGTTCTTATAGTGTGTCACAATATAGAAGAAGTTAAGGGTCATTTTTCAAATCTTGAGAATCTATATTTTGTTGAGTACTTGGCTAACGACACTTGGGCTAGAGACTGCTCGGCTCTTGCTATCTTAGATGCTAAAGAGATTAAACTTCTAGACTTTACATTTAACGCTTGGGGTGGTAAGTTTGACTCAAAAAAAGACAACCTGATGAGCCAAAGCATCTCTAGCATCTATAGTGCAGAGCTTGAGACTATAGACTTCGTTCTTGAGGGCGGTGCAGTTGAGAGTAACGGTGAGGGCATCATCCTTACAACCTCAGCTTGTATGCTAAACAAAAATCGCAATCCGCACTTAAATAAAGAACAAATCACACAAAAACTAAAAGATTTTTTTGGCGCATCAGAGATTTTATATCTAAATCACGGCTACTTAGCAGGCGATGATACCGACTCTCACATAGACACTTTAGCTCGTTTTATAAGCAGAGATAGCATTATGTATGTAAAGTGTAAAGATGAAAATGATGAGCATTTTAGTGAGTTAAAACTTATGGAAGATGAGTTAAAAAACTTTGCAAAACTTCATAATTTTAAACTTATAGCACTTCCTATGAGCGATGAAGTTATCTTTGAAGATGAGAGACTTCCAGCTACTTATGCAAACTTTTTGTTTGTAAATGGTGCCGTTATAGTTCCTACTTATGGAGTCAAGCAAGATGCAGATGCATTAGAGATTTTTAGAAGCACTTTTAAAGATAGAGAGATCGTAGGAGTTGATTGTAGCACTCTTATAAAGCAACACGGCTCACTTCATTGTGTTACGATGAACTTCGCTGCTGGAGTTAGCATCAACTAAAGATGCTGCCTCTTCTTGCTCTAGCATCGCCATTCCACTCATGATAAGGTAAGTCGCAAGTGCAAACCCCAAGGCTATTAAAACTACTCTTTTTATTTTTTCAATTTTACTCATGGCGAAATTTTAACAACAAATTGTTAATGAATTAACACTTTTTTAACAATCTTTTTATATTATTCATTAATTTTAATAATTAAGGAAAATTATATGAAGAAGATTATCCCTCTATCTCTGATGGCTATTGCATCTCTTATCGCAAACGAGGTTCAGCTCGCACCAATTAGTGTAGAGTCAACTCTTATCACTGAGGTGAGTCAAAATGCTCAAGTCTCAGCTGACTTAGCTGGGGCACTAAGCGAGAGTGTACCAAGTATAGATATGTCTCGTCGTAGTGGCATCGCAAATGATGTTTTTATCCGTGGGCAAAAAAGAGACAATATCTCTGTAGAAGTAGATGGAACTAAGGTTTGTGGAGCTTGTCCAAATAGAATGGATCCACCAACTTCACACATCATCACAAGCCAGATAGACTCTGTAGAAGTTATAGAAGGCCCTTATGATGTTGAAAACTTTGGAACACTAAGTGGTGGACTGAAAATCAAAACAAAAAAGCCAAAAAAAGGTTTTAATGGTCAAGTTGATTTAGGTGTTGGGAGCTTTAACTATAGAAAGGTTGGCGCGACATTTAGTGGTGGCAATGATATAGTCCGTGTTTTAGTTAGTGGATCAAGTGAGACAAGTGATCAGTATAAAGATGGAAATGGCGACACTCTCTCGCAACAAACTGCTAAAAAAGCTCCTATTGTAAATCAATATGCAAAACAATATGAAGATATAAGAGCTTATAAAAAAGACTCCATAATGGCTAAAGCTTTTGTAAGCGTTACGGATGATCAAGAACTTCAACTAGGATTTACAAAAAATGACTCTCAAGATGTACTTTATCCTAGTACACCTATGGATGCTGACTATGACATTTCAAATATTTACAGCATAGCGTATGATATTAAAAATATCACTGACATTTATAAAAATGTAAACCTGCAGTACTACTACTCTGATGTTGACCATCCTATGGATACAAGATATAGAAATAATGGCGCTTCAAAATATATGACAAATCACCTTAAAACAACAATGCAAGGTTTGAAGCTCAAAAATAACTTTGATATAGACTCCTTTAAACTATTAGTTGGTCTTGATGGAAGCAAAAGAACATGGGAGGGAGAGAGGTTTAGAAGAGATGTAGCAACTGGCGCTATAGATATGGTCTCAACAAGTCTAACTCACACAGAGACGCAAAATGGTGCGATTTTTGCAAAACTATCAAAAGAGTTTGGAGACTTTAATGTTGAAGTGGGTGCTAGATATGATACTACAGATATCAAACCTGATGGAGCTTACAAGTCAAACGATTACCAAGCTTTTAGCGGTAACTTACTAACAACTTACAGCCTTAACAAAGAGAACAAAATTTTCTTAGGTTTTGGTCAAGCGTCTCGTGTTCCTGATGCTAGAGAGCTTTATATGGGAACAAGCAGCAATGCTAACTTAGATCAAACCACAAACAGAGAGATTGATTTAGGATATGAACTTAACAATAGTGCCTTTAAGCTAAAAATCAAAGGTTTTTATTCAATGCTTGAAGACTATATCTATTACCAAAAAGGACTTTTAGCCAAAAACTTTCAAAACATAGATGCAACAATCTATGGTGCGGAACTTAGCGCATCTTACTATGCAACTGATGACATTACTCTAGATGCTGGTCTTGCATATAAAAAAGGTGAGAAAGATAAAGCTCTAACAGGACAGACTGATAAAGACTTAGCAGATATGGCACCTCTTAGAGGGAGTCTTGCACTTAACTATGAGTATATGAGCAATAGCATCGCTAAAATAGAAGTTCTTGCATCTGACAAGTGGAGCAACTATGACAAAGACAATGGTGAGCAAGAGCTTGGCGCTTGGGCTGTGCTTAACCTAAAAGTAAAACACGCTGTTAATAAAAACTTTGATTTTACCATAGGGGTTAATAACCTACTAGATGAAGCTTATGCACAAAGTAATACATACATAGACTTAACACTTCTTGGTGCTGGCGTAGACACTATGCTTTTAAATGAACCTGGAAGATATGTTTATACAAACCTAACTTTCAAGTTTTAAAGCCTAAAAAACTCGCATCTCTTTTGGAACCCCGAACTCGTTCGGGGCTGAGTTGCTTTAAAGCCTCGAACATGTTCGAGGTTCCTAAAACTCTAAACCAAAACATTCACGCTTACCTTTATAATGTTTTTAGACCAAAGAAGATAAAATCATTTTATGATAAAAAGAGTAAAAACTAAACAGATTTTCGTAGGGAATGTAGCAGTTGGTGGAGATGCACCTATATCTAC
>Ga0265293_10007208_pt1 | contig 17296 bp, 14 predicted proteins | sample Munlanlewell138R_FD_192505 | JGI IMG/M metagenome (GOLD analysis project Ga0265293, IMG submission 192505) | Leachate microbial communities from a municipal landfill in Southern Ontario, Canada - Leachate well 138R | ecosystem: Engineered > Solid waste > Landfill > Unclassified | place: Canada...
CTCATTTCCTTTGAATTAGATTTTAAGTCACGAGGTTGTATTGGTTTTTGGGAGTTAGTTGCTTCGGAAATTTTGGAGATCAAGTCACTTCGACCTCTATATGAAATCAATTTGCAAGGCACAGAAAAAGGTGTAGAATTCTCGTCTTTCCCTATCAAAGTAGTGGTCTGTCCACCGTTGATTATAGAAAAATTTGATATTTCTACGTTATATCCATCAAAATGAAATTCCTCACATGCAATGGTGATACCATTATTGTAAAACCAAAAACGATCTCTCTCGTTCGCTAGAGTATGTTTTATCCCAGAATCCACTGTTTTGTTAGCTACAAATTTACGAATATTTTGATCCAACAATCCTTTATTTATGTACTTGTTATACATTTTCCGGATGCTATCTGAGCTTACATTTATGAAAGCACCTTGTACGTTTTCAGTTTCATATTGAAGATGATTGCCTGCTGAGTCTATTCGTAAACGAAAATTATCAGAAACCCGCTCAACAGCTGTTGCTTGCTGCTCAATCAACATGGTCAACTGTTCTCTACCAAAAATATTAGTATTATTGATAGAAAATCCTCTATCCAAAGACTCTATTCTACTATTCACATATTCGATATTGACCAGAGCCTTTGTAAACAAATTATATTCAACCACCTCAGCATTTTCATCAAACCGATCGATTGCATTTTGTAATAATTCTCTTACTTTTGCATTATACCTACTTGTATTTAATCTCCTGAAATCATTGATTGTGTTCTCAATTTTTGAAAATTCATTGATAATATTATCAGCCGAAATCTCATCAGAATATTTACACTGACATACATGAATTTTTTGTTCTTCTTCATCAAAAAAAATAAAATCTAATCCCCCATCAGATGAGCCGTCTGTTATATTCTCGAACAATTGTCTACAGTTGTCTTTTGGGGCATAAAATAATTTTAAACATAAAAACACAAATGCTTTTTCATCAGTAATCTCAAGATTTAGTTCTTGAGAAACTTTTTCCTTCATTTTCCCTACTTCGTTAATTAATAACTCCATAATGTACCCCTTTCGGTTATTATCACACTTGGCTTCCGTTAGATCAAGAAAAACTTTATAACGCTAAACACATAAAGAAGTTGGGAAATATAATATCGCTTTTTATTTCTTTTATTGTTTCTCTTTTTTATTTTGTTGGTAATTAGTATAGTTAAGAGGTTACGGAGGATTCATGGAGCAATACTTGGAGCGCTATGTGCGCCTAATCATAGATGTACAACTCAAGCTGATCGAAGGGGATAATCTATCGATCAACACCGGTGGCCGCAGTATGGGTTTTGCCCGTCTACTGGCCCAAGAGGCGACCATCGCCACGCGCCTCCCGGTTACCATCGTTGAGACTGCCGGTGGAAAGGTGATCCAAGCCTATCCTATCGACCCCAAGGAGAAGGATCTTTTTCGTCCAGAGCCTGCCCAAGCGGTAATGTGCCGTATCGTAGATCTTGATGATTTTCCCTACGATGAAGAGGAGTCCCTTATCGATATCTGCCGCGATGCAGCCTCCCTCTCTGCGTACGGCGTCCTTGCTGACCCTATCTTCCTCGATCGAAGAATTGGATCTCCCTGGGCTAACATCCCCTATCCTGGCCCTCGGTGGGCCGAAGCGGAAATCGGTCATAACGTACTTGAAAGAGAGGCATGGGAGTATTTTGCCAAGCTACTGCGCCTGGATAGTGAGCATGCCTCCTCGTTTTGGACGGAACAGGCCAACCTGCTCTCCTGGCGTAAAAAGCGCCTTGATGCCATCGGAGATGCACAGGTGCGCCTTACCGGAGATGGTTGGGCCCTCACCGCCCGCATGGCCGAACACACCCACTTCAGCGGTGGCCCCAGTGCCTTGGCCTCCGGCAGAGCGTTCATCCCCACCCTCCCCATGCAAAGTATGGTTGGCTCATTGGCTGCAGACTCAGCCTCGGGCACCGTCGCCGCCAGCAGAAGCTTTACTCTGTTGGGAACCGTCATTGAAGGGGCTGTCTTCACCATCGAAAGCGGGGTGGTTACTTCCTGGGATGCTGCTGTCGGAAAAGATACACTGGATGCCTTCTTTGGTGTTGATGAAGGGGCTAAAGGGGTCAGCTCGGTGCTTCTCGCAGACACCAATACCATTGAGAGTCATAGCCTGACGGTGGGAGTGCACCCCCATTTTAGTGACGAGGTTGAAAGTGCCATCTCTTTTGGTGGCTTTGTCATCGAGACGCTTGACCGAGAGGTCGATGAAGAGTTATTGCCCCAATGTAAGCTTTGTGATTCATTGGTGCGCATGACCGTCCCGATTGGCAACAATCACTTACAGGTAGCCTTCACCGCTGAAGGAGAAGAGATAGTTATGATGGAAGAAGGAGTTTTCAATGAGTGAACTTGTACTGGGAATGGAGATTGCTGAGATCGATCGCTATGCGGACCTGATCATAGAGAAAGGGATTAATCTCAAAGAGAAGAAGAATGTCATGATCGTCAGTGGGGCTGGAACCTACTACTTTGCCCGCGCCCTTGCAAAGAGTGCCTATCGACATAAGGCGACCTATGTGCAGATTCTGGTGGACGACCTCGATGTATTGGCAAGTAGGCTGGATAACCAAGATGATGAGGATCTGACGTTTAACCCTGACTTCATCAAGGCCATGGACTATGAGTTCATCGCCGAAGAGTGGTCCTTCATTCGGGTGGACAATACCGAAGATCGGCTCGACCACCCTCCCCTTGATGGACGAAAGAACCAAATTCTCAGTGCTGCCAAGCGCAAGTTCAGCGACGCTCGCTCCAAGCGCCTGATGCGCCATCAACTGCCGTGGTGCGTCTGTGTGGCCCCCGGTCCCCGATGGGCGAAGCAAGTCCTCGGCGAGGAAGCTACAACTGCTGACCTGATGGCAACCCTCAAGCCAATTCTCCTGCTGGACCAACAAGATCCGTCACAGGCTTGGGATGAGAAGGGGGAGATGCTCAACCGACGACAGGCACACCTCAATGGCCTGGAAGTCGATCGGCTGCACTTCAAGAGCCCGGTCACCGATTTGATCATTGGCCTGAACCGCACCTCACGCTTTGTCGGTGGAGCTGAGGACCTCCCTGATGGCCGGCCCTTCTTTGCAAACCTTCCCACCGAAGAGATCTTCACCACCCCCGATTGGAGGCGTACCGAAGGGTATGTGACCACTACCCGACCGGTTTCTGTCCTCAACACCCCTACCGAAGAGGTTCGTCTTGTCTTCAAGGAGGGAAAGGTCGTCGATTACTCTGCCAAGGTTGGCCAGGAGGCGATGGATCGCTACTTTGAGATTGATGAGGGAACACGCTCGATCGGAGAGCTCGCTCTTGTTGATGAGAGTAGCCCGATCGCCCAAAGCGGATTGGTCTTCCACTCAATCCTCCTCGATGAGAATGCCAGCTGTCACATCGCCCTCGGTGAAGGGTACCCCATCGCTTTGGAGGGCGGTAATGCCTTAAGCGGTGATGAACAGCTGCGAGAAGCTGGGTGTAATACCAGTTTGATGCATACCGACTTCATGATTGGCTCTGATGAGATGAGTATCACTGCCCACCTGAGAGACGGCAGTGAGGTTACGATCATGGAGAAGGGACTCTTTCTCTTTTAGCTGTTGAGGTCAGCGATCAGGCGCAACCCCTCGAGGGTGTGCATTTGACTGACCTGGTTGATGCGGTTTATCAGGGGGGCCATCGTCTTGGAGAGGCCCCCCGTTGCTATAACGTAGACCTCTTTGCCAATCTCCTCTTCGGTCATCTCGATGATGGACTTCACCATCCCCGCATACCCGAACATGATGCCGCTTCGAATTGAATCCTGGCTGTTGCGTCCGATGACTGTCTTGGGTACCCGCAGTTCTACCTGTGGCAGTTGGGCGGTATTGCCAAAGAGCGCATTGACAGCGGTCACCAGACCCGGTGCGATTGCCGCTCCAAGGACCGAGCCATCGCTGTCGACAGTGGTGAGGGTCAATGCGGTGCCAAAGTCCACGACAATGACCGGTTGATCTGGATGCATATGGTGAGCTTGGGCCACATTGGCCAACAAGTCAGATCCAAGCTCAGGGGGGATGGTCTCTCGCTTCAAGCCGGTCTTCACATTGTGGTCGACCATCAGGGGCTCTACACCAAAGAGACGCACAATATTCTTCTGCATGGAGCGGGTGAGGTTGGGCACGACACTGCTGATAACCGCCCGACTCACTGGCCCTTGGGCAATGTCACTGCTGCTGAGCAGACGATCGAGGACCACAAAGTACTCATCGGTGGTCTTCTGTTGATCACTGAAGATGCGGAAGGAGTGGACCCACTCCTTTCCGTTATGTACTGCAACAACGATATTCGAGTTGCCGATGTCTACGACTGTAAGCATGAACCCCTCCTACAGGGCTGCAATGTTGCGCCTACCTCCATAGTACTGGTCTCTCATCGAACGAATCAATGGGTCAGCGAAGTACTCCTCAAAGCCAATCTGACGATCAATGACGCCTCCGGGGGTAAATTCGATGATCCGGTTAGCAATCGACTCAACGAACTGATGGTCGTGGCTGTTGAAGAGCACGATACCGGTGAACTCGATCAGGGCGTTGTTCAGGGCGGTGATCGCCTCTAGGTCCAGGTGACTGGTCGGCTCATCGAAGATCAGGCAGTTGGTCTGCTCTAGCATCATGCGGCTGAGCACACAGCGCACCTTCTCCCCTCCACTGAGGACTGTACAGTCCTTCAACGCTTCATCGCCACTGAAGAGCATGCGACCGAGGAAGGAGCGGATATCGGTCTCATCGCTATCCTTGCTGAAGCGCCACAACCAGTCGATGATGGAAATATGCTCCTCAAAGAGGTGACTGTTGTCCTTGGGAAAGTATGAAAGGCTGGTCGTCACTCCCCAATTGTAGGTGCCGCTGTCAGCTTCCATGTTGCCGCTGAGAATCTCAAAGAGCACCGTCTTGGCCCAGTGGTTGGGACCGACGAAGGCAACCTTATCCCCAGCATTGAGGGTAAGATTGAAATCTTTAAGAACCTCGGTGCCCTCGATGGTCTTGCTAAGGCCTTTCACCTCCAAGATGTTGCGGCCAACCTCACGTTCGGGCTTGAAGGCCACATACGGGAAACGGCGGCTGGAAGGACGAATATCATCGATGGTCAGCTTGTCGATCAGCTTCTTGCGGCTGGTGGCTTGGCGAGCCTTGGCTACGTTACTGGAGAAGCGCTGGATGAAGACCTTCAACTCAGCGATCTTATCTTCTCGTCTCTTCTTCTCATCGCGCTGTTGTCTGGCAGCGAGTTGGCTGGAGAGGTACCAGAAGTCGTAGTTACCTACAAAGAGCTGGATGCGGGCAAAGTCGATATCAGCAATATGCGTACAGACCGTATTGAGGAAGTGACGGTCGTGACTCACCACGATGACGGTGTTGTCGAACTCGGCAAGGAAATCCTCAAGCCAATGAATTGAGTCGAGGTCCAAGTGGTTGGTGGGCTCGTCTAGCAGAAGGATATCTGGGTTGCCAAAGAGCGCTTGGGCGAGGAGGACGCGCACTTTGATGTTGTCTTCAACCTCAGCCATCCGGCTTTGCAACAATTCATCAGCGATGCCAAGGCCACTAAGTAGTTGTCCTGCCTCACTTTCGGCTTCCCAGCCACCGAGGTCTGCAAAGTCACCTTCAAGCTCGGCTGCTCGCAGTCCGTCCTCTTCGGTGAAGTCTTCTTTCGCATAGATCTCATCACGCTCCTTCATCACTGAATAGAGTTTCTCATACCCCATGATCACCGTTTCCATGACCGAGTAGTCGTTGAAAGCAAAGTGATCTTGGCGCAGGACAGCCATACGCTGGCCCGGGGTGATGAAGATCTCGCCGGTATCCGATTCAATCTCACCGCTGAGGATCTTCAAGAACGTGGATTTACCAGCTCCATTGGCACCGATGATGCCGTAGCAGTTGCCGGGAGTGAACTTTATATTTACCTCTTTGAAGAGGACCTGGGTCCCATAGGAGAGACCAATATTGGATGCTGTAATCATGGCATTACCTTCTGTACATACTCGAAAAAAGGAGCAACCGCCAAGGTTGCCCCTTCCTTCTTCCGATAGTTCCTAGGGGAATCGAACCCCTATTTAGAGACTGAGAATCTCCCGTCCTAACCATTAGACGAAGGAACCGTTGGCTGGGATGGAGGGATTCGAACCCCCAAAGGCAGAACCAGAATCTGCAGTGTTGCCATTACACTACATCCCAAATTCAAAAGACGGTGGTAGAATACGGTAATGCCCAATCTTTGTCAAGCCACCGTAGCCCCAGCGTATTATTCGCCCCAGTACTCCTGGAGGACCGAGATATCGTATCCTTCCAAACTCTTTGCGTAATCAAGAAATGGCAGTCCAATGACCCCCAAAATCTTCTCGACTTTAGCACCGTGTTCCTCGAACATCGAGACCGCTGCTTTAAGGGTGCCTCCAGTGGCAATAAGGTCATCGACCAAAAGGATTTTCTGACCGGGGATGATGTCCAATTGCTGGATACAAACCACATCACTGCCGTACTCCAAGTCAAAGCTCTTGGTATGAACTTTGTTGGGAAGTTTGCCCATTTTTCGTACCAGGACCAACGGGAGGCCGAGGCGCAAAGCGAGTGGGGCTCCGAAGATAAAACCGCGGGCTTCAATACAAGCGATTGCGTCAAATTCTCCGCCCTTGGCCTCTTGGGCAAAGCGGTCGATACAGTACTCAAAAGCAGGCGGGTTTGTCAGGATACTGGTGATATCGTAGTAGAGAATTCCTTGTTTAGGAAAGTCGGGAACTTTTCTGATGACTGAGTCCAAGTCAAAATGCCGATCCATGGTTGTCCATCCTATGAATTGTTGCGTTTGAATGCGCTCACTCGCGCTTGGGCTGCCTCGCTATATGGTGAGGTGATGCCATCGACAAGATAGTGATATCCCAAGGCTGCGATCATGGCCGCATTATCAGTGCAGAGTGTAAGCGAAGGCAGAGAAACTTCATAGCCCCCCTCCCGAAATGCTTCCAACTCACTTCTGAGGTAGGAGTTGGCTGCCACTCCCCCACCTGCGCTGATACGCCTCAGACCGGTCTCTTCCAAAGCAAGGCGAATACGCTTTATAAGCATATTCACTGCTGCCCGCTCAAAGGATGCGGCGATGTTTGCAGCACTCTTCTCACTCTTTTGATCCCAGAATTTATCAGATTGGTGGATTACGCTACTCTTCAGTCCGCTATAGGAGATATCCAAGGGATTAGGTAACGTTGTGCCGGGAAAGAGGTAGGCCAACGGATTGCCGGTTCGGGCTAGGTCGTCGATGACCTTGCCTCCGGGATACCCCAGCTCATAGTGCTTTGCCACCTTATCAAAAGCCTCTCCGATCGCATCATCGACGGTGGTCCCCAAGACCTCAACATCGTCGTACCCATTGACTTGGGCAATGACCGTATGGCCTCCACTGACCAAGACCCCAAGGTATGGATAGGCAAGAGGATGCTCAATTTGCGGGGCATAAAAGTGGGCTCGGATATGGTCGACTGCGATGAGGGGAAGGGACCTGGTGGCAGCAAAGCCCTTGGCAAAGGAGAGACCCACTAGCAGTGAACCCAAGAGTCCAGGTCGATTGGTGACCGCAACCCCATCGAGCTCTTCAATTGCAATGTTAGCTTCTTGTAAGGCTTGGTTGACCGTAGGAACGATCAGTTCAGTGTGCAATCGACTGGCCAATTCAGGTACCACCCCCATAAATGGGGTGTGTTGTTCGATTTGGCTTGCGATGATGTTGGAGTGGATAATCCTCCCATCCTCCACCACCGCTGCAGCACACTCATCACAGGAGCTCTCGATGCCCAGGATGATCATTCTAAGTCATCCTCATCGAAGAACTCATCCTCCCAGTAAAAATCCTCTTCGCCCACCAGTGGAGCAATATCACTGAGGTCCAACCCAAGGTCCAGGGCCTGGGGAACCATCTCCAGGAGGAATTGTGCTACATCGGGCTGCCAAGAGTCACCGACCTTCGTGGCGAAGTTTCGTCCGCTTCCTTGGATGAGGACGATCATCTGGTGCGCTACTGGATGAGTGAGTCTATAGTGTATTTTCATGGCAATCCTCTTGGCCAAGCCTACTAAGAAGTGCACCGCGGGTCAAGGCAAAAAGCCTCTTTACTCTCCCTGACCTTTTGGATACACTGGGTCTGTCGCCAAAATAGCTCAGGGGTAGAGCGGCTCACTCGTAATGAGCAGGTCAAGGGTTCAATTCCCTTTTTTGGCTCTAGGCGCTAAGAGGCCCGGACAGCTGTCCGGGCCTTCGTTGTCTCTGACAGTTCGCTTACTTCTTTGCTTCGATGACAGCTTGCGCGGCAGCAAGACGTGCAATCGGAACGCGGAAGGGAGAACAGCTGACGTAGTCCAAACCAACTTGATCGAAGAAGGTGATGGTCTTCGGGTCTCCACCGTGCTCACCACAGATACCGATCTTCAGATCCGGGTTGGCCTCTCGTCCAAGCTTGGTTGCCATCTCAACGAGTTTACCCACTCCGGTGACGTCAATCGTCTCAAACGGGTCGTACTCGTAGATTTGCTTGTCGATATCCTCGACGTAGGGTCCCAAGAAGGAGGCCGAATCATCACGGCTGAATCCACAAGCCATCTGGGTCAGGTCGTTGGTACCGAAGCTGAAGAACTGAGCATGCGGAGCAATCTCGTCGGCGGTGATCGCAGCCCTGGGGACCTCAATCATCGTACCGATGGTGTACTCAACGTGCATACCTTGCTCATCAAAGACCTGCTCGATTACCTCAAGGGCCTTCTCCTTGGTGTAGAGCAGCTCCTTGTAGTGACCGATAAGCGGAATCATGATCTCAGGACGGACCTCAACACCTGTACGCTTCACATTGATGGCAGCTTCGATGATCGCCCGAACCTGCATTCTCAGGATCTCAGGATAGATGATGGCCAAACGACAGCCACGGAAGCCAAGCATCGGGTTGAACTCATGCAGGCTTGCAGCCTTCTGGGCAACTTCTTCGACGCTGATGCCCATCTGCAGGGCTAGTTCGTGACGGCTGGTGTGGTCATTGGGCAAGAACTCATGCAGCGGTGGGTCGAGCAAGCGAATGGTCGCCGGTCTTCCCTCAAGCACCTTGAAGATCTCCTCAAAGTCCCCTCTTTGCATCGGTAGCAACTCGGAGAGGGCGTCTTCACGCTCTACGACGTTGTCTGCAAGGATCATCTTGCGCATCGGCATGATACGGTTGGTGCCAAAGAACATGTGCTCGGTGCGGCACAGGCCAATTCCTTCAGCTCCGAAGGCTACAGCCATGCCAACGTCGTGCGGTGTGTCTGCGTTGGTGTAAACACCCATGCGCCTGATCTCATCGACGTAGCCCATGAACTTGTTGTAGTGCTCAAAGAGCATGCTCTCACTCTCCTTCATCGCACCGTTGAGAACCTGGACAATCTCACTGGCCTTAACGGGGATCTTGGAGGTGAAAACTTCACCGGTGAAACCATCGAGGGAGAGGTAATCGCCTTCGTTGATGCGAACACCCTTGACCTCAAGGTAGCCCTTCTCTTCGTTGATGAAGATATCACCAGCACCACTGACACAAGGACATCCCATGCCACGGGCAACGACTGCTGCGTGGCTGGTCATACCGCCACGGCTGGTGACGATGCCCTTTGCCACAGCCATTCCACCGATATCCTCGGGGCTGGTCTCTGCGCGGACGAGAATGACTTCCTTGCCTTCCTTGGCCATCTTCTCAGCCTTATCGGCGGTGAAGTATACCTGACCACTAGCTCCGCCCGGAGAGGCGTTCAGGCCGCGGGTGACAGCCTCGATAGAGTTGTCACGCAGGTACTTGGCATCGAGGATCGGAGCAAAGAGTTTGCCGAACTCACCGGCGGGTACGCGGCTGACGGCCGTTGCCTTGTCAATGAGTCCTTCTTCCACCATCTCAACCTGGCTGCGAAGCCAGCTGAAGACTGTGCGCTTACCGTTACGGGTCTGCAGCATGTACAGCTTGCCTTCCTGGATGGTGAACTCAACGTCCTGCATATCCTTGTAGTGCTTCTCAAGGAGGTCCCGGATACCAACGAGCTCATTGTAGACCTCTTCGTTGACATCCTTAAGGTGGGAGATCGGCTCAGGGGTACGGATACCGGCCACGACGTCCTCACCTTGGGCGTTCATCAGGTACTCACCGTAGAAGACGTTCTCTCCGGTAGAGGGGTCACGGGTAAAGGCAACACCAGTACCACTGGTCTCACCCATGTTGCCGTAGACCATTGCCTGTACGTTGACTGCAGTGCCCAAGAGACCGCGGATGTCGTTCATCTGGCGATACTTGATTGCCCGATCGTTGTTCCAGGACTTGAAGACTGCGTTGATTGACCTGAAGAGCTGATCGACTGGATCGACGGGGAAATCTTCGCCTGTATGCTTCTTGACGAGGGCCAGGTAGCGGTCGGTGACCTCACGAAGGTCAGCTGCATCAAGGTCGGTATCGGCAACCTTGCCCTTCTCATCCTTGACCTCTTGCAGAGTCTCTTCAAAGCTGCTGTGTGGTACTTGCATGACCACGTCGCCAAACATCTGGATAAAGCGGCGGTAGCTGTCCAAGACGAAACGCTCGTTACCGGTCTTCTCAATCATGCCAGCCACTGTATCAGGGTTGAGGCCAAGGTTGAGGACGGTGTCCATCATGCCGGGCATCGAGCTGGCTGCACCACTGCGAATCGAGACGAGGAGCGGGTTCTCCTTGCCTCCGAGCTTTGCATCCATCATCTTTTCAAGCTTGGCGAGGTTGTCCATCACTTGCTCGCGAAGGCCTTCGGGATACTCCCCGTTGTTCGCGCTATAAAATGCACACGCTTCGGTGCTGATCGTAAAGCCCGGCGGCACAGGAAGACCGATGTTGGTCATGTCGGCGAGGTTTGCACCCTTTCCGCCGAGCAGCTCACGCATCTGAGCTGTTCCTTCCGTGTTGCCGGAGCCAAAGAAATAGACATACTTGGTTTTCTTCTCTGCCATACTTGACTCCTAAAAATTGTTCTCTAATTGTTAACGGTCAAATCCTATCGGTTCGGTGCGATACTGTCAATCAAAAAGGGGTGAAAGTTCTGAATATAGCACGGTTCAACTTGTTTTATGACAAATAGTTGGTATTTTAGCTTTTGGAACACTATTTCATTTTCTTCATTCGATAAAACACGAGTGTTCATAGGATCACAGATCTGCTTAAAATTCAAAACAGCCCCAACCCTATTACGGATCGAGGCTGCATTGATTGTAAGTTTTTCTTACGGCTGTTTACCGATATATGCCAAGATTCCTCCATCTACGTAGAGTACATGTCCATTGACAAAATCGCTGGCTTTGGAAGCCAGGAAGAGCGCCGGTCCCTCCAGATCCTCTGGCGTCCCCCATCGCTCTGCCGGTGTCTTTGCGATGATAAAGGCATCAAAGGGATGGCGGCTGCCATCTGCCTGTTTCTCTCGCAAAGGTGCGGTCTGCGGGGTTGCGATATAGCCAGGTCCTATGCCATTACATTGGATGTTGTAGGCTCCATATTCACTGGCAATATTACGCGTGAGCATCTTCAGCCCACCCTTGGCTGCGGCGTAGGCACTGACGGTCTCCCGACCCAGTTCACTCATCATCGAACAGATGTTGATGATCTTTCCGCTTCGGCGCTCCATCATCGAAGGCAGGACTGCCTTAGCCACGATAAATGGCGCTGTCAGATCCACTTCAATGACTTTTCGCCACTCAGCGGGGTCCATCTCATGCATCGGGATACGACGGATAATTCCAGCGTTGTTCACCAGAATATCAATCGGTCCCAACTCCTTCTCAATTTGTGCTGTGGTGGCCTGTACCGCCTCTTCATCGGTCACATCACACACATACCCCTTGACCTCGATGCCTGCCGCTTTATACGCGGCAAGCCCCTTGTCAACGAGTTCTTGGTTGATGTCGTTGAAAGCAATCCTTGCTCCGGCACGTGCATAGGCACTGGCCATGGCAAATCCGATTCCGTAGGAAGCGCCGGTTACCCAAGCAACTTTCCCTTCTAATGAAAATTGGTTAAGTATATTTTCACTCATGGCTTATCTCAAATCCTCGGTTGCAATCCAATCCATATCGGTATAGGTGCGGTTCTCACCACACATTGCCCAGATAAAGGTGTAGTTGCTGGTCCCTACTCCACTGTGGATCGACCATGAAGGGTTGATGACCGCCTCTTCGTTTCCAACGACGATGTGGCGCGTCTCAGTAGGCTCGCCCATCATATGGAAGAGAGTCTGTCCTTCCTTGATGTCAAAGTAGAAGTATACTTCCATCCGCCGTTCGTGTGAGTGGGCAGGCATCGTGTTCCACACACTTCCTGTCTCCAGTTCAGTCAAGCCCATGGAGAGTTGGCAAGTATCAAGGACATCCGGGTGGATGTACTGATGAATGGTGCGTTCATTGGCATCTTCACTACTGCCCGCAGGAACGTGTTTTGCATCCTTGAACACAATGTGTTTGGCCGGGAAGGCACAATGGGCTGGAGTACAACTCATGTAGTACTTTGCTGGATTTTTTGGATCATTGCTGCCCAACTCTACCGACTTTGTGCCCATGGGAACGTAGAATCCATCATAATGTACCAACTCATAGCGTTCTCCATCAACGACAATAAAGCCATCGCCACCGATGTTGATCATGCCCAGTTCACGGCGCTGAAGGAAGAAGTCAACACCAAAATCTTTCATCGGATCGATGTTCTTTGCCAAATCCAATGTCTCTTTTACAGGCATAGCTCCCATGGTGACAATACGGTCAATATGTGAATAAACAGCACTCACGTCGTCTGCGACGAAGATGTTCTGTACCAAGAACTCCTTGCGCAGCTCGTCTGTAGTCATGCGTTTGAACGCCTCTTTTCCTGTTGAATAACGAATGTCCATTCTAACTCCTTCTGATGACGGCCATCAAATGAATAGTGGGAGTAGCAAGTTTAATGTAAGCCTGTACGTGACTCCCAGTAGTACAATTACATTCCAAAAAATGAAGGATATCGTCCTCTTTAACGTGTAGAAGATGTCTATTTTTGCTGATTTGCTCAACGGCTTTACATCAAATAATGCTGCCGTGAAATCCTCTGAAGAGAGGAGAGACACAAATGAGCCTCCCTTTGTCACATATGCAAGCTCATCGTTGGACAATGCGAAGCGAGTTGGATTGTATTGATTTTTTGTTGAGATGGAACTCCTTTCATCTGCCATACTGCTCACAACTATCATCCTAGGTACCCCACATTTTGGAATCACTTTTTCCACTATGTGGAATTCATTTATATTTTATCGGGATTTTCTTACATTTCCCAATTTTATTCCATTTAATGGAACTGCTTTTCATTATAGGATACTTTTGCACCTAGTCAAGAGGTAACAAATAACTTATATTGTCTGTATTGGGGGGAGGATTTGTGAAAACAACCGTACGGGTACAATCTTTAGATCGCGCGTTTGACATCCTAACACTGCTGGGTGACGAGCCAAACGGCACATCGTTATCCGAAATTTCTGAACGCCTTGACTTGCCTAAAAGCACAGTCCATCGCCTACTCGGCGTACTGAGCCAGCGCATGTTCGTTCGCAAATCGCAGCGAAGCGGTACCTATCGACTTGGGCCGGGGATTATTGAGCTTTGCTCAAACTATTTGAATAATCTTGAGTTGAAGACTGAGAGCACGCCCCACATGGACGAATTATCAGCTACCACCGGTAACGTAGTCTTTCTTGCAATTCGTCAAAATGATCAGATGGTCTATATTGACAGCAAAGAGCAGATCACCAGCCTCCGTAAGTATGCAATCATCGGCCAACGCAAACCCCTTTACTGTACTTCATTAGGAAAAGCATTGCTCATGGGCCTGGAGGAAGAGGACATTCGAGGCTTGCTCGCAGATACTGTCTTTGAAAAGCGTGGACCGAATACCCATACCAATATTGAAAGCCTACTAGCCGATATTCGAGAGTGTAAGCGCCGAGGCTGGTCACTAGATGATCAAGAGGCCGAGCCTGATATCAACTGTGTGGCTGCCCCGATCTACGACTATCGTGGCCAGGTCATTGCAGCGGTGTCTACTTCTTGGATCTTAGAACAACAGCCGCAGATGACCCCTGAAAAGATGGCTCCTATTGTGATGAAGTGCACCAGAGCAATCTCATACAACATGGGCTGGAACGGAACACACACGCGGTAACTACTAGAAGAGGGCCGATTGGCCCCCTTCATCCTATCTATCATCTATCATTGCCTAGGCAATGTAACTGTCCACGTATCGGGTGTACTCCGACTCTTTGAGGCGATCGAGGGCTCGCTTCTCAATTTGGCGAATCCGCTCTTTGGTGAGGTTATAGATCTCACCAATCTCTTTCAGTGACATCGGAACCTTACCCTCCAAGCCAAAGCGTAACTCAATGATCTCGCGCTCACGCTCACTCAGTGAGGAGAGCAGGCGTCTTACATCATCCTTGAGAGAGGATTCTAGCAAGGCATCCTCTGGGCTCTGTGACTCATCTTCGATGAAGTCTGCGATCGAGCTAGCACTGCCGTCAGTGAAGATCGGAGCATCGAGGCTGACGAGGTCACGGCTGATAGCCAAGAGGTTAGTCACGTGCTCGGCATCAAAGCCGGAGAGTTCTCCAATCTGCTCGGCAGTGGGATCTTCGGTTGAAAGCTCCTTCATCAGAGCCCGCTGGGCTTTCTGTATTTGCAATAGCTCATTGGTCCGGTTCAGTGGCAGGCGTACTGCCCTGCCCTTCTCGTTGATCGCCTTCATGATTGACTGGCGAATCCACCACACAGCGTAACTGATGAAGCGATATCCCTTATCAGGATCAAACTTATCCAAGGCGGTCATCAAACCGATGTTCCCTTCGTTGATCAGATCAATGAGAGGCAAACCTTGGTTCTGGTATTGCTTGGCAACATTGACAACAAAGCGAAGATTGGACTCAACCATCCGTTTACGGGCAAACTCCTCACCGTTACGGCTGCGGATAGCAAGGTCAAGCTCTTCTTCTTCAGTAAGCAGGGGGATACGACTGATCTCTTTGAGATAGATGCCCATGATATTGGCATCGTCGTAAGCGTAAGTACTGGTATTGTTAAGCATCTTGTTTCGGCTTTTCATCGTCTTCACTCCCTGAATTGGTGTTGATAATGAAAATGCAAGATGCGTGCCAACTTACAAATAAAGATTTTTATTTGCTTTCATATTATATAATTAAAAATTTATTACTTAAATAATGACTTTAGAATATGGTCTAAAAGACCAGAGATATGGCCTATTATGGCCCACCGCCCCAAAAATCTTTCAATAGTGGGTCAATATGACTCAATCTAGCTGGTCACTCCCATCGATGTGTCCGTTTGGTCTCATCGAGGTCGATTAACCAAGGAAAATCGAGTTCCAAGGAGGCGTACCAGCGTTCAAGGTTCTCCCGTGCGAAGGGCAGCTCACTGGAGGCAAGCTCCTCTTTGATGCGTTGATACTCATCCTTGAGGTAGTCGTGGATCATATCCCCCTCACAGAGCGAACAGTTGATCCGCCTCTTGCCCAAGAGATAGACCGTGAATTGGCGACGGAAGAAGTCAATCCAATCGCTATCAAAATCTTCTTGGTGCCCTCCCCTGATCAAAAAGGCATCGATCAAGTAGGTAAGGCTGTTGGTCATATCATGGGCTCGTGCAAAGAGACAGCCGAGCTGGTAGAAATGACTCCACAGCTCACTGGAGGCGCCTACCCACCCCTGCATCCCTTGCTCTCCGATTCGCTCCATCACACATCCTCCACATCAACTACATCGAATATAAGCATGGATTGCCAAAGAGGCAAGGTTTTGTGCCCTTGCCCCTCTGAGCGCTTTTTACTATATTGGTGCAAGCGGCATTCACTGCCGCAAAAAGTGCAAAAACCTATGGTTGGAGGAAGATACAATGACCATCAAGCCTTTGGCAGACAGAGTGTTGGTAAAGATCGAGGAGTTGCAGGAGAAGACAGCCAGTGGCATCTTCATTCCCCAGACAGCCCAAGAAAAGACCCAGATCGGCAGCGTAGTAGCAGTTGGTGAGGGCACCGATGAGGTGAAGATGACCGTGAAGGTCGGCGACCGCGTCATGCACGACAAGTACAGCGGCACCTCAGTGAAGGCAGATGGAGTCGAGTACCTGATTCTCAGCATGAAGGACATCCTGGCCATCATCGAGTAAGGACTAACAACCATCCTATAAGGGAGGTGGGCGACCACCCCCCTTCTTTTTTGTTCAATTAGTCTATTCAATTCAGGGTTTGGATGTTCGAAATGACGATTAATCAAAAACTGATGAATAGTCGCTCATTAATTCTTCAAAACCTAAATCTCGTAACATAATTTTTCTTTTAAGGACTCAAATCAATGGAGTTCAAAAGAGTTTTTCATGATAATCGCCATCACTAATAGCATATTTCATGATTAGTGTTGTCAGTGATTACATTCGTACATATCTTACTGGCAATTCGATGATCAACAGCTTCCCATCTTATGTTAGTTTGTTACCGTCAAAAGAGAAAACTCTCGATTCGAGAGGAGATGGAATCAGTAGTACACTCTGGCCAATGACTCTCTGGTAGACTGCGCAACATGTATGGGCCGTAGCTTTTCTGCACGACACGACTGTCGAGGATCAGGACCACCCCGCGGTCTGCAGTGGAACGTAGGAGTCGTCCAAAGCCCTGTTTGAGCTTCATTGTCGCTGACTGCAGTGCGAGTTGGAAGAAGCCACTACCTCCGGCTGCATCGATTGCGTCACAACGTGCCTTGAAGACTGGATCACTGGGAACGCTAAAGGGTAACTTTACGATGATCACCATCCGCAGCGTATCACCGGGAGCATCCACACCCTCCCAGAAAGAAGAAGTGGCGAAGAGCGTGCTATCACCATCGTCGATGAAGTTCTTCAACAGCGTGAAACGATCGACCTCACCTTGGCTGAGGAGGACCATCTCCTCCTGGGCAAAGCGAGGAGCGAGGGCCTCCTTGACGGCAGTAAGTACCGCATAGGAGGTGAAGAGCACCAACGCTCCCCCACCTGCGGTGTGGACACTCTCCCAGATTGTTTGGGTCAAATACTCGAGGTAAGGCTCATCAGCTCGAGCAGGAGGCAGGGGTGCATCGACTGGGGTGAGTAGCATCAAGCGACTCTTGTAGTCAAAGGGAGAGGAGTACACCCCCT
>Ga0265293_10007209_pt1 | contig 17289 bp, 13 predicted proteins | sample Munlanlewell138R_FD_192505 | JGI IMG/M metagenome (GOLD analysis project Ga0265293, IMG submission 192505) | Leachate microbial communities from a municipal landfill in Southern Ontario, Canada - Leachate well 138R | ecosystem: Engineered > Solid waste > Landfill > Unclassified | place: Canada...
GTATCACCGTCTTCCAGAAACATCTCAAGATCCCTGCTGAATCGGGGTCTGAAAACCCCTGCTCCTGGTTCTCCTTCAACCTAAGTTTGCCAGTTTGGTTTCCCTCACCCCATGAGATCGCCCGATAGCGTGATCTCATGCTTTCAAAATTTCATCGAGATATAGACTTTGCCAGTTGGTCTTTTCACCCCCCCGATCCCGAAACGGACCAATTATGCCGTAAAATTATCGTGTTAATGGTATCAAAAGTGGATGTACTCTCGTATGAAAATGCCCTTCCCCTTTTTCATCCGGTATGCCTGTGGCCCCATGGGCATCATGTAGTTTTTTGTCTTCCTCATCCACAAATCAATGGTAACTGTCAAATTCAGTAGCACCTGTTTGCTTGATTTCAGGCAGAATCCGGCGGATGATCTTCTGGATCCTATACGCTCCCGACAAACTCTGGCTCTGGTAGCCCGACCTCAGTGCAATGCCGGATGTCCCGCGTTCCCGTGCCCATCCGCTCGCCCGGTCGGTGGGAAGTCTATAAGAGAGCAACCGTCGATGTATTATCAATAGTCAACTACATCCACCATGATTGAGAGTCAGAATACTGAATTCAAGGAGTCCTGGAAGGACGAACACCTCAAAACCCTCTGTGCATTCGCAAATACAGACGGAGGAGTGCTTAAGATCGGTATCGATGATACCGGAAGGCCGGTCGGCGTCCATCAAGTGAAGCGGCTCTTGCGTGAGCTGCCTAATAAGATCCGAAACAAACTTGGTATAACCCCCTCCGTTGTTACTGAGACGGTCGCAGAAAACGATATTATCAGCATCACGGTCTCTCCTTCCCCCATCCCGGTCTCGTGCGACGGCCGGTACTACCAGCGTAGCGGAAGCAACACGTTCGATCTTGCCGGACAGGAACTTGTTCATTTTCTGATTCGCAAATCCGGGATTACCTGGGATACGCTCACCAGTGACTACTCCATCGACGATGTCGATCCTGAAACCGTCAGGACATTCGTTCGTCTGGCAAAGCGAGCGAATCGACTTGATACTGCGGATGAAGAGGAACCCGTGGACTCGATTCTGCGCCGCCTGGAACTTGCGGTTAACGGAAAAATGACCAACGCCGCCATCATGCTCTTTGGTAGAGAGCCACAGCGGTTCTTCATCAACACCACCACCCGCGTCGGCCGGTTCAAGGGGAGGGATATCATCATCGGTGATGAGGAGATCTCCGGGAACCTCATCCAGCAGTTCACACGAGCAGAAGAGCGGGTGAAGAGTTTCATCGATGTCCGATATGAGATCTCGGCAGACGCAATGCAGGAGTCCTTCCAGCGTAAGGAGATCTGGGACTATCCGCTACTGGCAATTCGTGAAGCGCTCCTCAACGCGCTTATCCACCGGGACTATTTTAGTACTGACATTCAGACGCAGATCCGTGTTTATGATGACGCTATACGATTCCACAATCCCGGATCTCTGCCGCAAGGAATCACGATCGAGATGCTCAAGACCGAGCACTACTCGTCCCTGCGCAACCCCCTCATAGCAAAGGTGTTCTACCTCGCAGGGTTTGTCGAGAGGTATGGCTCTGGCATTGGGCGAATCGTGGACGCGCTCGCAGAAGCCGGGCTCCCGGAGCCTGAATTCCGGAGTGACTCGTTTGGGTTTATCGTGCGTATGAAAAAAGATCTGCGGTTTACCGAAGATTCCCTGCGAGACGCCGGTCTGAACAAGCGGCAGTTGCAGGCGATGTCCTTTGCCAGAGAAAGCGGCAGTATAACTGCTGTGGAGTATGCGGCGATTGTTCCGGAGGTATCGGAGAAGACCCGGTACCGCGATCTTCTCGATCTCGTCCATCGCGGCTTGTTGGAAGCGATCGGTGCGAAAAAGGGCAGAAGATACGTTTTAGCCCGACTGAGCCCCGGAGACGCCTGATGTGCCGAGAGTATACCCTGCAAGATATCGGACATTTATCGGACATTTATCGGACATTTATCGGACATATCGGACATCTGACGTCTGAGGGATTCTCTGTTTCACAGAAGGTTGAAGCACTACGGGATCTGATGACCCTCCAGGTGTGCCGGTCACCTGCCCGCGAACACCGGTACCTGTGTTGATCTCCGGCCCCCTATCATGGGAGACCGACGCTCTCGTTCCGCACGCCGGACGCGACAGATCTCTCCGAGCAGGCGACTGAGTTCACGGCTGCGCCCCCCCATCTGGCATCGATGATGAGATGGCACTCCTGTCTCGCCATACATCGTGCGGGCATCGGTCCATGTTGTTCAGCCCTGCGGTGTGGAGCGGCCCGCATCCTCCCCTTCCCGCGTGTTCATCAACCCCTGTGCTGCCGTAATCCAGTAAAACTCGAAGAAAATCATCATGTATGGAAGCGTTCCCCTCCACCGTCGCATATATCACCCACAGCAGATTCCCACATCATCGGTTTGATGATCGATTCCTCCTTCATCCCCTGGTTGATGAGGTGCGTGATCCGCGAATACCGGAAGATGTGTGGAGTGATCTTTTTGGTGATGCCGGCTCACTTTACAATTTCGTGTGAAAATGCCCTTCCCCTTTTTCGTCCGGTATGCCTGTGGCCCCATGGGCATCATGTAGTTTTTGGAAGTTGCCTGTAAACAGTAGCATTCTGGAGCTTCAACACCCTTATTTACCCCTGAGTAATACCCCGGGGCGGTGGTCACATCATGAATGGCTATGCAGAAAAGATCCTCCACGTCGACCTTGCCAGGGAGCGGGCGGAGGAAAGACCTTTTCCTGAAGAATGGAGGAGGGCATATATCGGGGGCAGGGGGCTTGGGGTCCGCATCCTCATGGATATGATCGACCCGGGTATCGATCCTCTCAGCCCTGAGAACGTGCTGGTGTTTGCCACGGGGCCGGTTGCGGGAAGCGGTTTTCCCATGGGGTCGCGGTACGACGTCGTCACCAAATCGCCGCTGACCGGGACCGCGACCAGCGCGAACTCCGGTGGGAAGTTTGGCACCAGCATGAAACGCGCCGGGTATGATGCAGTCGTGATCCGGGGGCGGGCCGAACGACCGGTCTACATCCTCCTCGACGGCGGACACGCAGAGATCCGGGACGCATCAGCGCTCCAGGGGATGACAACAGGCGAGACAACGAGAGCGCTCCAGGAGGATGTCGATGATCCCGGTCTCAGCGTGGCCTGCATAGGCCCTGCCGGGGAGCGCATCGTCCGGTTTGCCGGGATCATCAACGAAACCTCCCGGGCTGCCGGGCGTGGGGGCGTCGGTGCCGTGATGGGATCAAAAAACGTAAAAGCAGTCGCTGCCAGGGGGAGTGGCCGGATCACCGTCGCCGACCGTGACCGGTTCCTCGCCCTTAAGGCTGAGCTTGCAGGAAAGATCCGGGAGAACGCCATATCAGGTGGCGGATTGCCCAGGTTCGGGACGGCGGTCCTCGTAAACATCATCAACGAGAGTTACATCCTCCCGACCCGGAACTTTCAGAGCGGGCATTTCCCCACAGCTGAGAAAGTCTCAGGTGAGCTGATGACCGATACCATCCTCACCGCGAAGGCGGGGTGCCAGGGCTGCGTCATCCAGTGCGGCCGCGAGGTCGTCATCGAGGGGAGGGAGATGGCCGGCCCCGAGTACGAGACGATCTGGGCGTTCGGCCCTGACTGCGGGATCGACGATCTCGCCGCCATATCGGAGGCCAACGTGCTCGCAAATGACCTCGGACTTGACACGATCTCTGCCGGGACGACGATCGCCTGTGCCATGGAGCTCTCGGAGAAAGGCTACATCGATGAGGAGATCAGGTTTGGCGATGCAGAGCAGATGCTCGATCTCGTCCGCCGGATCGGCTACCGTGAGGGTATCGGTGACGAACTCGCGGAAGGTTCCTTCCGTTTCGCAAGGAAGCACGGGCACCCTGAACTCTCCATGAGCGTCAAGCGTCAGGAGCTCCCTGCCTACGACCCCAGAGGGTTGCAGGGGCATGGTCTTGCCTACGCCACATCGGTCAGGGGCGGTGATCATGTCTACGGTTACCTGGTCGCCCCGGAAGTGCTTGGTTCGCCTGAAAAACTCGATCCCTACTCGAACGTCGGGAAAGCAGAATGGGTGAAGACATTCCAGGATCTCACCGCTTTCATCGATTCATCGGGATCCTGTCTCTTCACGTCGTTCCCGCTCGGGGCGGCAGATTACGGGGCTACGGTATCCGCGGTCACCGGCTACGATATCGATGCCGGAGAGGTGCTCCGGATCGGTGAGCGGATATGGAACATGCAACGGATCTTCAACATGAGGGCCGGGTGCACCCGGGAGGATGATACCCTGCCGCCGCGCCTCCTCAATGAACCGCTCACCGAAGGAGCCCCGAAAGGCCGGGTCTGGGAGCGCGAGCCTCTCCTCGATGAGTATTACAGCATCCGGGGGTGGGACCGGAAGGGGCGCCCTACGCCTGAGAAGCTCAGTGACCTCGGGATCGAACCGGAGGCGTCCCTTCTTCCATGACCTATTTTTTGATATGCCACCCGCCCGTCGCCTCGGGGATGGAGTCGATCTCGGATGAGTAGGGCTTGATATCGAGGACCGGGGTACCGTCGAGGGCATCAAGACCCCGGACCACAAGGACGTTACCGTCCCGCCTGACGAGATCGACGATCCCAAAGCCTATCGGGTTTGGCCGGGCAGGCGAGCGGGTGGAAAAGACGCCCCGGCTCCGGGTCTCTCCCGGAGGTTTTGCATAGAGCTGATCGCGCTCCGCCCGATCGAGCCAGTAGAGCACGATGAGATGGCTGCTCCGCTCAACCTTCTCGAGTCCCGGGGCGTACGCATCAAATATCCGGATCTCGGCGACCGTATCCGCGAGCCGGCCCTGGCGCGGTGCGTCGCCCCGTTCCCGGTAGGGTGACCGGACGACGCCGATGGGGATGCATTCAAACGTAGCCATACCTGCTACTACCTCCGCGCCTCTGCATCGAGCACCTCGTTGCAGAGGCGATCCGCGACCTGGATGTAGGGGTGTTCCCGTGGCACACTCTCGAACCTGACCTCCGCGAAGTCCTGTACCAGGCGCTGCACCTCGCCTGCAAGGGCGGCCAGGTGCTCTTTTCTGATCCGGTACCGGCCGGTGAGCTGGCGCACGACCAGCTCTGAGTCCGACCGGACTAAAAGCCTCTCTGTCGTGAATGTCCGGGCGGCGCGAAGGCCGTTGATGACGGCGTTGTACTCGGCTACGTTGTTGGTCGCTGTCCCGATGTATCCGGCGTTGCTGGCGATGATGGCCCCCTCCCGCACGATCACGTATGCCCAGGCAGCATCTCCGGGGTTCCCGCGCGATGCACCGTCGGTGTAGAGCGTCACCGTATTGGTTGTCATCCGCGCTGTCTCCTCTGATGTATCTCTGTAAACGTCATCTATCGTTTGATCATCCGATCCCTGAGGGGTTATTGGTATCGTTTCTTCGTGATGGCGTGGTGGTTTGCCGGAAGGTGATGAAACCGAAGCAAGAAAAATCAGCGCTGAGGTGCTGGGTCACGGGATTCTCGTTCGCCCGGGCTGGGCCGTCGACCTGAACGAAGAGGAGGATGGCGCGGAGGTTGTAGATCACTTCGTCAGCCCGGTCGGGCCCGGCAGCGATATCAGGGTTCAAACGGATGGGTGCATCCCGTAGCCACGACTCCACCATTACGTTGCCGAACCGGCGCAGGATCTGGGCGGAGGGCACATAGTTCCGGCGCGCCGGGCGAAGATCGTCACCAGGAATGTGGTCTGGTCGGGAAGGGGTTCCCGGGCGATCGGCCGCTCGCTCCGCCGCTGGAGGGTGACGGCATCAAGGTTTATCTGCTCGACATAACGCCTTAATTCATTTGCGATCAGGTTCCGGGATGTTATTGAGGTCCCGTTCGGCACCCGCCGTGATGAGCAGTCACCATATCATGGACCCCGTTCCTGCACATACTCCTCAAAGGGGCGAATTCTGCCGGCCCGTATATCCTCAAAAGTTTCTTCAATTTTCTTCATGGACTCATTGGCGAGCGGTTCTGGGTCGTACGCCATATCCAGGAGGCGGTTCAGCACCTCGTCGTCGGTCTCCCGCGGGTGGCACCTTAATATCATCCAGGCGAGCCTTGGTCTCTGGCCGAAGCTGGATCGTTGTTACCATAGTTCACCATGGGGGTATGGGGTATAAAAATTACTTCCTGCTATTGCTGTGTTGCATAATTCTCACCAGCGGATAGTGAAAACAGCAGCATAACATCTCAATGTCCAGAAGGAGCATAGCCACTGCTCCTTTACAGGATCTCCCAATGGGGGCTTATAGGTCTCAAATAGGCAATTGGATGGAGCAACAACGATTTTCAATATTTATGCAACACAGCGCCTGCTATCCTATTCGACGGAGGAAAGAGAACAGCGAAGAGAGTGAGGTCCGGGTAATATGCCGGATGCTGGACATATGTCGCCAGCGTAGAACAGGCAATTAGCGGGCTCGATTATGAGGCCTGCGTTAACCCGAATATATATCAGCCTGGCGGGATAGAGCATATCATAACGTGTCGAGAGCGGTGTGGAGATGATGTTAATATGGCCCAAAAAATTGAATTAGGTCTTTACCTGGAAGGTGATGACGCCCGCCGCTTTGAGGAGTACATGGCGGATCCCGATCAGTATGATACCCCGGAAGGTCGGGAGATGACCCGCTGGGTACGTGACCACGGAGAGGAACTTGTAAAATCCATCCGCTGAATCATCTCAACAGTGTAGATACTCACGATCAAGCCGTCATGCGGTGCGGGGATTGGCGCGAAGACACGGTGGACGGACAGCTGGTAGATCCCACCATGAGACCCCAATACGGCAAAACAAACCGGTGTGCTCTCACCACCTCCAGCGCGAGGGGGGAAGGCCTGTTCTCCGCATCCACACCTGAGTCAAATAGGGAGAGGAATGGCGTTCGAGCACCGGAAGTGCGAGTGAGGAGACCGGAGACCGGGCGAGGTGCGATGGTTTGCTAGAACCGGAGTTTGAAAAGATCGAAGATCTTCGAGTGAGGGTCGTGAGGAGTGCCATGTTGTGTGCGGGGCGGGGGAAAACTCCCCACCCCGAAGGTGATACCTACTGCGGTCCACTGCACGGGCGAACTGGGAATATCCAGCGCCCACCTCATCGGGGGCAGGGATGAGCATCACGTATAGCCCGAGCGTTCGGACTGATGCAATAATCCTCGCGGCTCTGCACCGAACAGTGTTCGCGTGAGGTGATGGTGCGTGAAGTGTTAGACGCAAGCGGTCCAGTAGTTTTCTCAGGCCGGCACTGCGGCCACCACTTCTTCTCCGCACTCTTTCAGGCCGTGGATCTGGATTCAATAAACTCGTAGAGAATATACGCGCCGACGATGATCAGTCCCAGCGTTACCACGGTATCAAAGGCTTCATCCTTTGCTTCCGGTTTCTCCGCTGCGACATAACGTCTTACTTCATCCTGCTCTGCCAGCGTCAGCGAGGTGTGCTGAGACTTGCCAAGCAGATACCGCATTCGTTCGAGTTGTTCGGGTGATAGAGACATTACCTATTCCCTCCTTGCTTCAGCCCTCTACGGAACCACGTGAGGGGGAGATATCCGGCGATGTGGGTGAAGGGGAGAGTGACAATCTCCTGCCAATGATCGGGGAACGCCCCGGTGAGAACCGGGATGAGATCCTGGAGCTCGAACGCGAGATGGCGGGCGTTGCCGTATTCGCAAACAGACCGGGGTCGCTTCAGGGGAGTCACAGATCGTTCTTCCTGCGCCGGCCGGGAAGAACCTTTCTCAAGGAGGCCACGATCCTGGGTGAGCCGGCTGAGGTACCGCGAGACTTTCCGGGTTTTTTTCGTCTCCCGGTCGTAGACGCTCGTCGAATGATACATATACGGTTTACCCTGGATGTACTTGATCTCAAGGCACTTCTTCCCCATCTCTCGCTGCTTCGTAAGTCATTCGGCTGCCCAGTCATCCATCGTATAGTGCTCTGGGGTACAGGGATATAGATCTTTCGTCGGTGCGCCGGTGGAAGGATGAATGGGCGTTTGGCAGGAGATAAATTTTCAGTCATTGAGGTGTTTGAGATCTGGCATGTGTTTATACTCATACCCGGACATTCGATGCAATTCATCCATTGTAAAAGTGGGATTCAATCAAAAGCCTCCTGACTATTTTATTATTAATCCAATATCTTTTTAACACGATTGATATAATTATCATCAAGGCGCATGATCACCCTAGGACTGGGAATAAATTTTACTACTCAGCCGGAGGCCACTGAGAATGGGTAAACTTGAAGATCTCAAACCAGGAGCGGTTGTTGAGGGGATTTTATCGAATTCAATCATCACTGTAGTAAATGTTCAATGGTTTCGCGATGGACCCTCTGAAGCCGTTGAATTAACCTTCAAAGATGCCAATGGAAACGTAGATGATCAGATTGTCCTCGATCGGAGTGACGAACAAAAATTTCAGATTGTAGAGAATAGGTACCCGTGGAGTTTCGATGCGGAACCCTCGCTGTTCAAACTTGCTTTTGAAGCACGCCGCATTCAACTGGCACACCTCTTTGACCCTCTCCTCGCTGTCCACACATCACTTGTCGAACCGCTCCCGCACCAGATCACCGCTGTATATGAATCAATGCTCCCTCGCCAACCACTTCGATACCTGCTCGCCGACGATCCCGGTGCTGGCAAGACGATCATGGCAGGTTTACTGGTAAAAGAACTCATCGCCCGTGGTGACCTGCAACGATGTATGATCGTCTGTCCAGGGAATTTGGTAGAGCAGTGGCAGGATGAGATGTATCAAAAATTCCATATCCCCTTCGAGATATTGACGAATGATAAGCTTGAAACTTCAAGAACTGGCAACTGGTTCGATGAAAATCCTCTGGTTATCTGTCGCCTTGACCAGCTCAGTCGGCGTGAAGATATCCGCGACAAGCTCCATGGGACTGACTGGGATCTGATAATCTGTGATGAAGCGCACAAGATGAGTGCGACATTTTTCGGAAATGAGATTAAGTATACGAAACGATATAGACTCGGTCAATTTCTTTCGTCACACACCCGCCATCTCCTTCTCCTCACAGCAACACCGCACAACGGGAAAGAGACAGACTTCCAGCTCTTCATGGCCCTGCTCGACGGAGATCGATTTGAAGGGAGATTCAGGGATGGTGTTCATACAGCTGATACATCAGACCTGATGCGGCGCCTTGTAAAAGAAGATCTCGTCAAATTTGATGGAAAACCGCTTTTCACGGAAAGATATGCCCACACCGTCAATTATGCCCTCTCAGATTTAGAGGCTGAACTCTACGAAAAGGTCACATCATATGTCCGCAATGAGTTCAACCGGGCAGATCGCCTCGGCGATGACAAGCGCAGATCTAATGTAGGCTTTGCACTAACTGTACTCCAACGACGACTCGCATCCTCCCCTGAGGCCATCTATCAATCACTAAAAAGACGGCGAGAAAGGTTAGAACGCCGTATCGAAGAAGAACAACTCCTGGAGCGCGGTGCGCGAATTCGCCAGAGAAATGACGATTATCTTTTTTCATGGGATGAAGATGAACTAGAAGACCTGCCAGACGGAGAAATCGAAGATCTTGAAGAACAGGTCGTCGATCGGGCCAGTGCCGCACGGACAGTTGAAGAACTCAGAGAAGAGATCAGGATCTTGACCCAGCTTGAGAGAGCTGCAAAGGCGGTTCGGGACTCCGGTGTGGACCGTAAGTGGGAGGAGCTTTCCCAGGTTCTTCAAGATAACCCCGAAATGATCGACTCGAACGGTACCAGGCGGAAACTAATCATCTTCTCTGAGCATCGCGATACAGTCGCATATCTTCAGAAACGAATCCAGTCGCTGCTTGGCCGTCCTGAGGCAGTCATTACTATCCATGGCGGAATTGGGCGGGAACGGCGAAAAAATGCTGAAATGGCGTTTACACAGGACAAAAATGTAGTTGTCCTCGTTGCAACAGATGCAGCAGGGGAGGGTATTAATCTTCAACGTGCTCATCTGATGATTAACTACGATCTTCCTTGGAATCCAAACCGAATCGAGCAACGTTTTGGTCGAATCCACCGCATCGGGCAGACTGAGGTCTGTCACCTCTGGAACCTTGTTGCCCGCGAAACCCGTGAGGGCGACGTGTATTATCGGTTACTTGAGAAGCTGAACGCAGAGCGGGAGGCACTTGGAGGTCGGGTCTTTGATGTGCTTGGGAGAATGACATTCGATGACCGGCCTTTGCGGAACCTGCTAATTGAGGCTGTCCGCTATGGTGACAGCCCGGAAGTTCAGAAGCGGTTAGAGCAAGTAGTAGATTCAGCACTCGATCGTGAGCATCTGGCGAACTTGCTTGAGGAGCGTGCACTTGCCCATGACTCAATGGATACAAGGAAAGTTCAGCACATCAGAGAACAGATGGAACGAGCAGATGCACGACGCCTTCAACCCCACTATATTAGGGCATTCTTCATCGCAGCGTTTCGACATCTCGGAGGGAAGATTAAAAGCCGCGAAGAGGGACGATATGAAATATCCCACGTTCCTCCAATGATTCGATCACGAGACCGTGTTATCGGAACCCGAGCAGTTATAATACCAAAATATGAACGTATCACCTTTGAAAAAGAACTTGTGTACATTCCAGGAAAACCAAAAGCGGAGTTTGTCTGTCCAGGACATCCACTACTGGATACAGTGATCGATGTAATGCTGGAGCAAAACCGCAACCTCCTCCAACAGGGCACTATTCTGGTTGATGATACAGATACTTCCGACAAACCGAGGATCATTGTCGCGCTGAAACTCTCCATACGGGATGGTCAGGTCGACAGGAACGGAAAAGCCAGAATAGTCTCTCGCCGCCTACAATTTATTGAGCGAGCTTCCTCAGGCAATTTTATCAACGCAGGGTATGCGCCATATCTGGACTATCGTCCGCCGACCAAAGAAGAGGTTGCTATGCTGGATCCGGACCTGATTTCGTCGATTATCCCCGACGATCTAGAAAAGAACATCAGGCAATTTGCCATTATGCGTCTGGTCCCCACTCATGGTAAAGAGGTGCGCGACCGCCGTGAGGCATATGTGAAGAAGGTTCGATACGAGGTCAAAACCCGACTGGAAAAAGAGATTAATTATTGGGATTATCAGAGGGTTCGCTTTGAAGAAGCCGAAATGGCTGGAAAAATGGGGGCTCGAATGAATTCAGAACTGGCCAGGCGTCGTGCGGCAGACCTTTCATCGCGTCTAGAAAAGCGGATGGAGGATCTGGATAAAGAGCAAGAAATCACATCTTTATCACCGCATATTGTTGGCGGCGCTCTGGTAATTCCAGCCGGGTATTTTGCCAGAAACGGAGAAAATGTCCCCGTATATTGCGCCTCTGCAGAAGAGCGCTCACGTGTAGAACAGATAGCAATGCAGGCAGTAATGGAAGCAGAGCGGAGGCTGGGGTACGAACCACGGGATGTTCATGCTGAGAATTACGGATACGATATAGAGTCATCAATCCCGGATACAGGAAAACTTCGATTTATCGAGGTAAAAGGCCGATCAGTCAAGGCATCAACGATCACCGTGACCAAGAACGAAATTCTAACAGCCTTCAATAAACCAGACGAATTTATCCTCGCGATTGTGCTTATTGATGGTGATTCTACCCTGACTAAATATGTCGACAGACCATTCACCCGCGAGCCAGATTTCGGTGTGACCAGCGTCAACTACAATCTCAATGAGTTGCTTGAAAGGGCCTATGATCCACGGTGATAAGGATGACACAAAAGCACATCCCTCACTATTTTGAGCAGATACGAAGCAGGGCTGTACGACGCTGGGATCAACTCGAAGCGGATAAAGAACTCGCTGGCCCCTGGTGGCAACTATTCCGACAGATTCAGAGCCCACGTCATGTCCTCTCTGAGCTACTCCAGAATGCAGATGACGCCGGTGCACATTCTGCAGAAGTCAGAATCGAAGATGGCATGTTTATCTTTGAACACGACGGTGAAGATTTTACTGATGAACAATTTGCTTCGCTATGCCAATTCGGTTTTTCGAACAAGCGTAATCTTCATACAATTGGATTTCGAGGGATCGGGTTTAAATCGACATTCAGTCTTGGCGATGTTGTCGAGCTGGTCAGCCCTACCCTTTCAGTATGCTTTCTACGGCGACGATTTACGGAACCTCTCTGGACTGGTACCATCCATCACACGTTCCAAACTCGAATATCTGTACCCTTAAGAGACGAACAGGTTCGCCTCGAAATCGAAAAATCACTTGAGGAATGGACAAGCAGCCCGTTATCTCTTCTTTTCTTTCAAAATATCCGTAGTTTGAAGATAAACAACTATGAAATCGCACGTACAGTCATTGGTGAAGGACCGACTCGAAAATCAGAACGAATACGGCTGGCCAGCGACGATGAACATGAAATTATCCGGTTCTCTTCCGATCTGAAAGAATTTCCAGCGGATGCCATCGAAGAGATACGACAGGAGCGCATGACTGTTGATTCAGATTTTTCCCTTCCGGCATGCAAAGTCGAGATTGTCGTGGGCGTCCCTGGTGAGCAGCGCCTGTACGTAGTCCTTCCAACTGACAAACAAACGCGGTTGCCCTTCTCTATAAACGCTCCGTTCATTCAAGATCCGGCAAGAATGGGCATTAAAGATCCATCCATCTCCCCGACGAACAGGTGGCTTTTAGAGCGAGTTGGGCATCTTGTAACCGAAAGTATGCAGGAGTGGCTTTCATGCGAACAACACGATCTGACTGAACGCGCTGAGGCTTATTGCCTTCTTCCAAAACATCGGACTGAATACGGGAGTTGTGATTGCTACGTCTGCTCCATCATTGCAGAGTTTCTTATGGATTATCCAGTTCTCCTTGCAACCGATGGTGCACTTGTAACACAGTGCTTTGTGCCTCCCTATCCATTTTATGACATATGGGATCCCGACCAGATAGCAATATTTGCCGGAAGTGACTATAGCGCGGTGTTATGCCAGTCAGTCTGCTCAAGTTATCGAGAGCGACTTGAGAATTGGGATCTCATTTCAACCGATAAAGATCAGGAGATTGTTGATCGATTTAAAAGACATCAGATTCCTCGGCCTGCCGAATTTAGCCAATTGGTTCAGTTGTGGGCCTACGTTCTTGAACACTATTCTTCATACTGGGTATGGCGGTCCTATGGATCGCTGAAGATCCTGCCTGTCGAGGAATCAATGTGGCTTCACCCAGCAGAACACCTTGTTCGTATCGGAGATTCCATTCGTGGTATATCAGAGGATGACGCAGCATTTCTTTCGGAATACTTGCTATTCTTCGATCGATCATATCTCCGCGCTGCCGTGGGGCGAATGAAGGATTTCAATGCGAACGATAATCAGATCATATCGGATATACTCCAGAAGACAAACCTGGAAAAAGACACCACAACAAAAGTACTCATTGAAAGGGCATATTCTCGACTCAATCCAAAGTGTGACCCAGTAAAGCTTATCCGCCTTTCTCATATTACTGGATTTCTGAATGCGGATGTCCCGGATGGCTTCCTTTACGTTACTCGGGACGGTGCATGCAGGCCAGCAACTGGTGATCTGGCGCTGGATATCGACGGACGACTTGAAGCACTCCTCCCTCATCAATATGGAAGGTCACATCTCCTGCACGAGGACTACCTGATCAACTTACCTCTGGAGAGAAGAAATCAATGGATTGAATGGGCTGAGTCGACACGAAGCGCCCTATGCTCATTTGTCGGCATCACGGAAGAATCCAAGAATGTTTATGGCAAATCGCGTCTCAACAAATGGATTGAAGAACGCGGAGGAAGCGTCCTTACTGCCGATAAATATCCAATCAAGCGTGAAAATTTCCGAATAATTGACTATAATTTTGATCCAGTTGTCCTGAAATCTCTTGAAGAGTTATCTTCAGATTCCCAACAAGCAAGATCTCAACCGATCTGGGCACATGTAATCGATCTCATTGCATCAGATCCACAGGGAACATGGAGAGAGAAAATTCATGCAAAATGCTTCCAGCGTGGAAATATAAATGAACATCATCTTTCTTGCGGAACACCCCGTGCTTCATGGGTTCGCCGTTTTGCACGCACGCGATGTCTACCCGATACTGATGGAGTGTATCGGGAACCACATGAACTTCTGGTGAGAAATGAGAAGACCGAACCATTGATGGGCATCGAACCTTTTATCCGCCACGATTATGATACAAAGGAACTGCAGGATCTCCTCCTCGCCCTCGGTGCTCGCAATACCCCCGGGAGTCCGGAATCCGTTCTTGCTAGAATCAAAATTTTTGCCGGTCGTGAAGATTTTCCTGAGGGCGAGGTGACCAGACTATACGCACGCCTCGATAGTCTGTTGAAACACTGTACGGAAACAGAACTCCAGACCGTTCGCAAAACGTTTGCCGAACAGCGGATGATATACACGCAAGAAGGGAAGTGGGCCTTTCCCTGTGAGGTGTTTTATATCATCCCTGGCGGCGGGATGGCCGGTATATTCCGCGTTCTGCCAACACTTCAAGATTTACCGTTGTGGGGACGTATCGGTGTTATGCGTGAGCCTACCGGGGATATCTTGATCCAACAACTCAAATCACTGAAACCGGGATCGCGCGTTGAATCTGGCGAACGAGACCGGATCCGTATGATCCTTTCCCGCGAACCATATCGAGTGTGGAACGAGACCGGCCATTGGTTAAGCCTTGACTCTATCTGGAAACCTGTCTCAGAGTATCTGTACTTCGTCTCTCGAAGCGCGGGGATGGGAGTTGATGGTCTGGATCCGTTGGTGAAGCGACAGACGGCTGACTTAAGGATGATCGATGCCAATGATGTTGATCCTCTCGCCTCAACTACCGGGCTGGAAGACCTGCGATCAGCCCTCACTCTTCGGGTAACGCTCCACGAGAAATGTGCAGAGCCACAGGAGGTCAAACCCTGGATGGTGACACTCGGCAGAGCACTCAGTCGTGCCCGACACGATGATCCCGATGAGGTAAAACGCCTGCGAGAAGCCGGTACGCGGATCGCAGAGACGGTCTGGACACCCGTTGCTGAGCTTGGGGTGACACCCTATCTCCGGGGGAGGCCTGCGGGTCGGGAGCAGAAGTTAGAAGTCTTCTGGGATGACAGGATCCTGTATGTTCAAAATATGCCGTTGGGGCGTATGTTGAATCTTGTTCCTAAAGAACTTGCGAGAGTCGTTACATCACCCTTCGTAAAGGATGCAATTGTGCACTGCTATGATCGGGATCCAGATATCGTTATGGCATACTGCGAGGCCAACTTTTCCCTCATGCCCGAAGATGCAATCCCTGAAAGTGAATCGGAATCTGAACAACAGATCGTTGATGCCAGTTCAGATGAAAAACCAGCGATAATTCACATTCGCGGAGAGTGGCAGGCCGATACAGAGGCGAGCGTAGATAACACTGCAACAACCCCTGAAACCCCCGAGCCAGACCGCTCACATGAAGAGAGCACTGACAATATGGAATCCGAATCTTCTGGCTCACGTAAAAGCAGCGCCGAACGCCCCAGGCGCCGCAACCTCATTGAGTTCCTTGCGGAAATGCAGGAATATCGGTGGAACCCCGAGACCAATCAATATATCCACTCTGATGGCTCATTGCTCCAGAAATGTGAAGGGCCATTCCACTGGGAGATGTGTTCACCGACGGGTGAGATTATCGGCCAGTTCTGGGTCCATGAAGGTATGCTCAGCAAAGGTGTGGAAATGCCTGCTGAAGTGTGGGGAGTGATAGAGAGGTATCCCAAGCAAACCGCCGTCCTTCTCCGGGCCGATGATGATGGGCTGAATGCCATAGCAGGAACAAAGCTTCTTGAGATGGTTAAAGCGGATGAAGTAGGCCTATTTCCGGCTAAATTCCGTTTACGAAGAATTATCGGATGATTCACCTGTCACGCAAAGAATGATTGAAGCTATCCTTCCGCTGGAAGCGATCAGTATGAATGCCACCTATCAGGCTGAGACACAACTCCGCAGGTGCCCCAAAAGAACCTCAAATTGGAGTTATTTCCATCAGACCTTTATAAGCAGCCGGATCATTTTCTACTTGTGTCCCAGCCTGCTATGGGAAAATGCTCGGGATCGATGCTCACTCTGGTGGCACCCGTCATGAGATCATTTGTTCAGTGCCCAGATTCCATGGGGAGAGTTCTTCTTCATGATACCTCTCTCGACCAAGGAAAATCGCGCCCACTGAACATTTTTCTTCCAGCGGGGAATGCCCTCACCTACAGTATCGAGATCGGCAGCGGAAAATTTATCGTGTAATTTTTGCTCGATTTCGGCTTCAACAGTTGCTTTTGAAGCAGAACCGCCCAGATACTCTAGTGTTTCAATAAGTATCGGCTCAAGTTCACTCTGCGTAAAATGGGGCATATCAGGATCAATCCGGCCATGATACATTTTTTGCCGCTCAGAGGCAATGCCACGACTAGATTTAGGTATTTTCTTCAGAATGTCACGTAGTTCAGCATACAGATAGGAAAATACCTTTTCTGGATTATCAGGGCTGTCCAGTTCCTCTCGAAGATTATCGTGCATCCGGATTAAGTCAACCGGAACTGGCAAATTCTCTTTTTGTAGTGTTTCAATCGATCTGGATACTGCCTTTAGGTGTGTCTTCTTTTCAGCTAACTCACAATTTTCATATGTTTGAAGCTCGTCGATCAGCCGATCTAGTTGGTAGATAATCTGCTCAGCCTGCTCAATCATCAAGTCGATATTACCGCCCGGATCAATAAAAGATTTCCGGAATGAGGCAAATCAGAATTCAAGCAAGTACTGCATTGCAGTTAAGAAAAATGAAGCTGTTATTTATAAATATCAGGGCAAAATAACCTCAAATAAGGATTATCTATCTGAGTTCATGGGGTTGTGTCCCAGCCCGTGTAATACTAATATGTCTTTTTCAACGGTGCTGTGTTGCATAACCCGGATCTTTTGGCCAAAACGTAGGAGGCGCCGGACGCCCTTCCCACCCTTTCATGCCAAAAAAGAAACGCCAGGAGCGCCCGTACCTTGACGATCGTGACTGGAGTGTATAGAGCCCAAACTCCTCACATATTAGGGAATATGTCGAGTTTGAGTTTTTCTGCGAGGTCACGCACCTTCTTTGGCACCTCGGTGATTTGCCTCTCCTCCCCCAAGTCCACCGCATAAACCTTTGAGAGTTT
>Ga0265293_10007210_pt1 | contig 17286 bp, 15 predicted proteins | sample Munlanlewell138R_FD_192505 | JGI IMG/M metagenome (GOLD analysis project Ga0265293, IMG submission 192505) | Leachate microbial communities from a municipal landfill in Southern Ontario, Canada - Leachate well 138R | ecosystem: Engineered > Solid waste > Landfill > Unclassified | place: Canada...
AAACAGCGGGCTGGCAAATGGGTAAGAAAATTCATTAAAGATTAAAATTTTGGTTTTTATAAATCTTCAGACAAAAAGTAGGTGCGTGAAGATTGCAGGTGTAAAATTATGCAATAAATAGGTTCTCTTTATTAAAAGTATAGTTAAGGATGAGATTTAGAAAGGATAAAAATAAGAACGACAAACATTTTGGATTGGCGAAGTGTCGTTGTTGGGTTGCAATGCGGGCGATAAATGATCTGATGCCAGACAAAAAACGGCCTTTTCAGACAACCTTTGTCTGTGCCTCTTTTTACTATCTTTGGCCGCAAAAATATTGAAAATGGCGACGAAGGTATTTACCGAAAAACAGCGTTTTAACCAATGGTGGGTGTGGCTTTTATTACTAGTAATAGCAGGCTTTGTTGTCTGGGGCTTTGTGCAGCAGATAGTCATGAACAACGCTTTTGGAAATAATTTGGCACCGGAAATTGTTCAATATTTTGCTTTAGCGGTAGCCATTGGCCTGATTATTTTTTTCCGCACCATTACTTTGTACACCCGTGTAGATGCCCGGGGTGTAACCTGGCGTTTTTCGCTGCTGCACCGCAAGGAGAAACACATAAGCTGGAAAGAAATCACCAAAGCAGAGGTTATAAAATACCACCCCATTCGCGACTACGGTGGGTGGGGCTACCGGCTGGGCAGCCACGGCAAGGCCTATTCGGTAGCAGGCAAATATGCGCTGCAGCTTACCCTCCACAAAGGAAAAAAATTACTCATCGGCACCCAAAAACCTGAGGAGTTGAAACGCATTCTTCAGCAACAAAAACAAGCTGCATGTTGTTAAACCACAGAAATGATTTAATCTAAAAATAAAAAAGATGAATTTTGACTACACCGAAGAGCAACTGATGATAAAACAGGCTGCCCGCGATTTTGCCCGCAAGCTCGAAGCTGATGTTATCGAACGCGACCGTACGGCTACCTATCCCACAGCACATGTAAAAGAGATGGCAGAGCTTGGTTTTCTGGGCATGATGATCGATCCGAAATATGGCGGCGGCGGCATGGATAGCTTGTCGTACACGCTGGCAATAGAAGAGATTTCAAAAATCGACTCTTCGGTGGCGGTCATCATGTCGGTGCACAACTCGCTGGTAAGTTATGGCCTGGAGAAATACGGCACCGAAGAACAAAGGCAGAAATATTTGCCACGCATGGCTACGGGCGAACATATCGGCGCGTTCCTGCTCTCGGAGCCTGAAGCCGGGTCCGATGCCACTTCACAGAAAACACTGGCCGAAGACAAGGGCGATCACTACGTGCTCAACGGTACCAAAAACTGGATTACCAGCGCCGACCATTCATCTGTTTATATAGTGATAGCGCAAACCCATCCCGAAAAAAAACACCACGGCATCAACGCGCTCATCGTCGATCGTCATTCGCCGGGCATCACTCTGGGGGCACACGAAGACAAAATGGGTATGCGCAGCAGCGACACCCATTCGGTGATGTTTACCGATGTGAAAGTTCCCAAAGAAAATCGTCTGGGTGAAGATGGCTTCGGTTTTGCCTTTGCCATGAAAGCCCTCGAAGCGGGCAGAATAGGCATTGCCGCGCAGGCTACAGGCATTGCTGCCGGCGCTTACGAGCGGGCGCTGCAATATTCGCGGGAGCGCAAAGCATTTGGCCGCCTCATCTCAGAACATCAGGCCATCGCCTTTAAGCTGGCGGAGATGTATCTGAAAATAGAAAATGCACGCAACCTGGTGCATAAAGCCGCCTGGCTCAAAGATACCAACAAACCCTACTCGCTGGCCGGTTCGATGGCCAAGCTCTATGCTGCCGACATAGCCATGGAGGTAACTACCGAGGCTGTGCAGATACACGGCGGCTACGGCTACGTAAAAGAATATCACGTAGAAAGACTGATGCGCGAAGCCAAGCTGACGCAGATTTATGAAGGAACCTCCGAGATACAAAAGATCGTGATCTCGCGCAGCCTGCTCAAACACAAATAGCATGGAGATCTTGTTGAATAGCAAAGCATCGCCGGCAGCATCGGTTTGGTAGCCATCCGAAGAAATTTTAGCTACTTTTGCCAGCATTAAAAAAATCTTAATCAAACTTTTTAATAATGAAAATATTAGTCTGTATCAGCAATGTACCCGATACCACCACCCGCATCAAACTTAGCGGCGACCAGAACGCCATCGACCTGAGCAGCGTGCAGTGGATCATCAACCCGTGGGACGAGCTGGCGCTTACACGCGCTTTGGAACTCAAAGAAGCTTCCGGCGGCAGCATCTCTTCGGTGAGCATTATCCATGTTGGCAACGCCGGCTCCGACGCCACTTTGCGCAAAGCGCTGGCTATTGGCGCCGACGACGCCATCCGCGTTGATGCCGCACCAGCCGATGCTTATGCAGTAGCCCACGAAATTGCCGAAGCCATAAAAGATAAAAATTATGACATGATCCTTTGCGGAATAGAATCGTCGGACTACAACGGCTCGGCGATGGGTGGCATGCTGGCCGAGTTCCTGAATATGGAATCGGTGTCGTCGGTATCGAAAGTAGAGATAGAAGGCGACGAACTAAAGCTTAACAGGGAGATCGCCGGTGGTTTTGAAGTTGTGTCGGCCACTGCTCCTGTGGTTGTAATCGTGCAAAAAGGTATCGCCCTGGAGCCGCGCATCCCCTCGATGCGGGGCATTATGATGGCGCGCAAAAAACCTCTCGAGGTGGTTGCTGCTACCGGCGCCGAAGCGCTCACCGAATTTGTGCACTACACACCGCCACAGCCCAAAGCTGCCTGCAAAATGATAGATGCCGACAACCCCGCTGAGCTGGTGAATTTGCTTCACAATGAAGCCAAAATTATTTAAAATTAAAATTTTTAAAATCGCATTGACCATGAACAACGTACTGATATACACCGAAAATTTCGACGGCAAGTTTAAAAAATCCATTTACGAAATCGCTTCCTATGGTTCGGAAATAGCCCGGCAGCTGGGTGGAGAGCCCATCGCCATTTCGTTGGGTGAGGTAGCTGAAGAGGAGCTGAAATCTCTGGGCAACTATGGCATCAGCAAAGTGCTGACAGCCGCCGGCGAGACCTTCAAAACATTGCAGAACCGGGCTTACACCGCTGCCATAGCGCAAGCTGCACAGCAGGAAAATGCCGGCGTCATCATCTTTTCGGCATCCAACACCGCCAAAGCCATCGCACCACGGGTATCCGTAAAGCTAAAAGCCGGAATGGTGTTTGCCGCCACCGGACTTCCATCTAACCTTAATCCTTTCACAGTCCCCAAAAAAGTGTTCCACGGTAAGGCTTTCGCCGATGTAGTCGTTAATAGCGAGCGTAAAATTATCAGCTTGTCGCAAAATAGTTTTGGTGTAAAAGAGCACCCCGCCGAGGTAACTATCGAAGCACTTCAGGTGGAAGCAGCCGCACCAGCAAATACCCGCGTAACCGACACGCAAAAAGCCAGCGGCAAGATGCTGCTCAACGATGCCGAAATAATCGTTTCGGGTGGCCGCGGCATGAAGAGCGCCGACAACTGGCAGCCCATCGAAGAGCTGGCCGAAATACTTGGTGCTGCCACCGCCTGCTCACGACCCGTTTCCGACGAAGGATGGCGCCCCCATGCAGAACATGTAGGGCAAACCGGCAAGATCGTTGCTCCCAATTTGTATTTTGCCCTGGGCATCTCAGGCGCTATCCAGCACCTGGCAGGCGTAAGTTCCTCAAAGGTTATCGTAGCCATCAATACCGATAAAGATGCACCCATCTTTCAGGCTGCCGATTATGGAATTGTAGGCGACGTGCAAAAAGTGCTGCCACAGCTCAACGAAGCTTTCAGAAAGTTTAAAGCCGAAAATTAATCACAATATTTATTTATAAACCAGCGCCGGAAAAAGAAATACTTTTTGCCGGCGCTTTTGTTTATTATTGGTAAACAATACGATTATTAATACCATACTCATAGAAATGCTTACCCGATAAAGTCTTTTTTATTATCATTGCATCTGCTTAGTGCAGGCATTATTTAATCCAGCTCATGTCGACAATACGAGAAAAAATAAACTTTGTCTTGCTCAGTCCTTTGGTGCTGGCTATACCTTTTGCATTGATCACCATCATGCTGCGTCCTTTTCAGTTTCGACAGAGCAACCTGATTACCTCTTCTGTTACCTATACAAAGGAGTTGGGCGGCGACAGAATTTATTATTATCACGACCTCGACAATGACGGCATCGACGAGTGTATTGTTCATTTTCAAAATGAGATAGATCAATGCGCATTGATTGTTTTTTCGGGCACCGGCAAAACATGGGGACAGTGGAATTTTGATGGCTTTCTGCACAAAGACAGCCGCAACCTGACGTATGCCGACTACAATGGCGACGGCGTGCTGGACATCTTCACGCTTTATCAACGCAACGATTCGGTTTTTCTTGGCGGCATCAATCCGCTGGACGATACCCGCAAAATAATGGAGGATCTGTTTTTGGATGTGGTTCGTCAGGTAAACAACCACTATCATTACAGCTCCCGCCTATACACCAGCGATCTTAACAATGACGGTACATGCGAAGTGGTATCTTTTATCAATGCCGGATACAGCAAACAACCCCGCCGCATTTACGCTTTTAGCTTTGCCGACAGCACTCTGATGAAAACAAAACCCACCGGCTTTGCTATCACTGATTTAACTTTTGCTGACATCAACAACGACGGCTACAAAGAAATCATCCCCACCACCGCTGCTGTCGAAAACATGGCCGCTGGTGATACCATCCCTTATCCCGACAATCAAAGGTGGTTTATTATTTATAATCATCTTTTAGAGTTTGCTGTCGAACCTGTGAATCTGGGTGCCGGCAACGGAACGGTTTTTAGCTACGCCCATCGCAACGACAGTGCTTATCGTATTTTTGTGATTGATCAAAATAACGAGCGGGAACAGATTAACAAGTTTTTCTTTTACAACATCTCAACCGCGACACTCAGCCCGGTGGAGGTTGACGTTCCTGCTGATGTTAAGTTTTTTGAATGCGCCAAACCTGAGAAGTATTTTTTGGGAGCCTATTCGATATCTGAGGGGAAAGTTTATTATTACGATCCATGGCAAAATATGAAGCTTGTAAAAACATATTCTACTCAAAAGAACCTGCATTATCTGCGCAATTTGTGCATCACCAGCAACGAGCTACCTGATTTTATTTTTTATAAAGAAACACCTGACGGCAATGTGCTCTATTTTTACACCAATCAGTTCGACTATAGCCATGTCTTTACAATTTCTGATGCCGAATGTGCAGTCGATAATATCAACATATGCAAATGCGGGGATGGCCGCGACAGGCTCATCATCCAGATAGGACAATCCATTTATGAGTTTGAGCATATTTATGATAAATATTATCTCACAAAAAAAATCTTTGCCAACCTGGGAATTTACGTGTTTTACGTGCTGATGGTGTGTCTTATTATTCGGGGGCAGAAAAAGCTTATCAAAGCCCACTACGCCCGCGAAAAGCAGCTCGCCGAGCTGAAGCTCAGAAGCATCCGTAACCAGATGGATCCGCACTTCACCTTTAACACAATAAATGCTATTGCCGCGGCTATCTATCGCGAAGACCGCGAAGTAGCCTATACCTATTTCTCTAAGTTCAGCAAGCTTATCCGCAGCACCATGCTTTATTCCGATCGCATTTCCCGCTCGCTCGAAGATGAGATAGATTTTACGCAGAGATATCTGGAGATAGAAAAATTTAGATACCGCGAAAAATTTGAATATACCGTCACAGTGCATCCCAACGTAAACCTTTCGATAGAGGTTCCGCGGATGATCATCGAAACCTTTGCCGAATCAGCGATTAATAATGGCCTGATGCACCGGCAAAAGGACGGCTTGTTGTTAATAGAAATCTTGCAGGAAAAAGGTATACTAAAAGCTGTCTTTGAAGATAATGGCGTAGGCATGCTCAGATCTGCTGAATACAACAAGGAGAAAGCCTTTAGGGCTGCAAGGCTGATGGATGAGTTTCTGAAAATCTACAACGAACTCAACAAGACCCGCATAAAATATGAGATGTACGATCTCGACGTAAAGCAGGAGTTTCCGGGAACGCGGGTTGTGGTAAAGATTCCCGTGGCCGGCAAGTATTTGCGGGCAGAGAATTAATGATAAACTTTTACTTCGGTTTCGCCGGTGAGCACGCGCATGCCGTTCATGGCGAGTGCTTTCATTTCGTCCTCACCAGGATACACATGTACGGGGGCTACCTTATGCACACGTTCTATTACTTTGTTTACAAACCACTTGCTGTGCGCTATTCCGCCGGTGATAAGAATGGCATCAACGTCGCCCATCAGCACAGCGCTCATGGCGCCAATTTCTTTGGCCACCTGATAAGCCATGGCCTCAAATATTTTCTCGGCTTCTTTGTCGCCTTCCGTTATTCTCATCTCCACGTCGTAGGCGTTGTTGGTGCCGAGGTAACCTACCAGTCCGCCGCCGCCTTTTATCATCTGCATCATCTCTTTCTGCGTATATTTTCCGCTGAAGCAGGCCCTCACCAAATCGCCTACGGGCAGCGTTCCGGAGCGCTCGGGCGAAAAAGGGCCTTCGCCGTCGAGGCCGTTGTTCACGTCGATGACGCGTCCCTGGTAATGCGCGCCCACAGTGATGCCGCCTCCCAGATGCGCTACAATAATGTTCATATCCTCGTAGCGACGCATCACCGATTTGGCGTGCGAGCGCGCCACCGCTTTTTGATTTAATGCATGAAAAATGCTGATGCGATTGAACAGAGGATGGCCGGAATAGCGGGCAATGTCGTCAAGCTCATCCACCACTACCGGGTTGGCAATATAGGCTTTTACGCCGGTGAGCTTTTGGGCAAAAGCATCGGCAATGAGGCCACCCAGGTTGGAAGCGTGCTCACCAAAAGGGCTGTTGCGCAAGTCTTGTTTCATGCGTTCATTTACCTCATACACCCCCGACTCGATGGGATGTAGCAACCCTCCCCGGCCTACAACAGCTTTTACCACCTCGTGCGGCACCTCTGCATTGTTGAGCTGTGCAGCAATGATCTCTTTGCGGTAGTCGAACTGATCGGTAATCTTATCGAAACGCGCCAGCTCTTCCGGGACGTGGTTGATGTTTTTCAAAAAAATCGGGTTCAGGTTCACAAAAACGCCAATTTTTGTGGACGTTGAACCCGGATTTATCGTCAATATTCCTATACCCTCCATTCAGATGAGCGAGTTAATATGTGTTTTTAATATCAATAAAAACAGCCTTGTCGGGCTGAATGTAAAATCTAATCTTAGCCGATGTTAGCGGCCAGGGCAATCGACAGGAACTTGCTGCGGTCGCTGTCGCTGCGCGAAGTAAGCACGATGGGAGCCATGGCGCCCATAATCACGGCTGCCGAAACAGCGCCACCCAAAAAGTTGAGCGTTTTGTAGAGGATGTTGCCACTGTCGATGTCGGGAGCAATGATGATGTCGGTGTCGCCGGCAACATCGCTGGTAATATCTTTAAGCTCCGCCGATTTGCGTGAAACGGCATTATCGATAGCCAGCGGGCCGTCGATTATGCAGCCTCTGATCTGCTTGCGGTAGTTCATCATCGAGATGGTGGCAGCGTGCATGGTGGCTTCCATGCGCGGGTTAACGGTTTCTACCGATCCTACGATGGCCACTTTAGGGTTGGGGCAGTCGAGTTTATGAAAGACTTCGACCGCATTTTTTATGATAGCAATTTTGGTTTCCAAATCAGGACTAACGTTCATAGCGGCATCGGTAACGCCAAGCAGCTTGTGGTAATAAGGCGATTCGAAAACGGCCATGTGGCTCAGCGTATCACCCGAGCGCAATCCGTCTTCTTTGTTCAGTACAGCTTTCATCAGCGTACCGGTTCCTACGGCGCCTTTCATCAATATCTCAGCTTTGCCTTCTTTTATCATTATGCAGGCTCTTGTAGAAGCTGCTACTTTGTCCTCTTCGTTGTATGTCTCGAATTTGCTGATGTCGAAATCGATGCGCTTGGCAATGGCGGTAATTTTCTGCATGTCGCCAATGAGGATAGGTTCGATGATGCCGTTTTCGGTAGCGTTTTTTACGGCCAACATTGCGTCTTCATCGCCTGCAGCGGCAAGTACCAGTTTGCGGGTTCTTTTGCTTTTAGCTATCTCAACTAATTCATCAAGATGTCTTACCATTTTGTGTCGAATATTTTTATGTGAATGATGTAATTATCAAATAACCTGAAAACACAAAAATACTCCAGCCATGCCAGCGGCAGATTTTTAGTTACTGACACTTTATTACAAATGCTGTTTTTTTTTAACCTCCTACTCAGCCTTCTGCTCATTATTCCGATCGCTGTTAAACTGATAGGTGTACAACATTGCTTCGAGCTGCCTGACCAGGTTTCGTTTTTCATGACTGGGGTTGTAGGCGTATCCGTCGATGGTAACCAGGCGGCTGTTGGGTTCATCCACGAAAGTGTAGCTCAAAAAAGGGCCGCCCATAAAGTCGCCTTCCACATCCCACAAGCCACGCATTTCCACAGCAAAATGACCTTTGAAGTCGATGCGGCGAGCTAAAGGAGGCTCTTGCATGGCAATTTTCATGTAGGTGCCATCGGACGGGCCGGGGATGTATTTGCGTGTAATCGAATCGCGAACCGCAAGCAGTCGGTTGTAGTCGAATGCAGAGGTGTCGGAATAAGGCTGGTACCAGATCATGATTGCCTGCGAAAACAACTCAGCCTCGCGGCGCATCCACACAAAATCGTCGGCCTTTGTTGCTACATAAAAACTCTTGGGGACGACCATGGTCACCTGGTATTTGTCGCGCAGCATGCCGGTGATGTCGAAATCCTGGATGGTAGCAAAAGCGGTGTTGGCTCTGTGGCGCTCGTTTTCGTTGAAAAGCTCGGCGAAGGCTTCTTTGTTTTTAGCGAAAGCGTCATAAAAATCTTTTTCGGCAGGAACCACCATTTTTACCACCCGCTGCGGCTTTGCCCACAGATCGGCTTTGGTTTCGAGAAATGGTTTTTTGTAATCAGGATTAATTTCGACGATAAAGATGTTGTGATGCGTTTTGAAGAGTTTCGAGAAATTGTCTTCGGGTATGTGCGCTATGTCGAACATCTCCTCGCTTTGTGGCAATCCAGGCACTTCCTGCCCAAAATACTGCTTGATGACCTGCCCCATTTTTCCGTTCCAATACGCTTCGCCGGGCGTCACTACCACCATCTCGTTGGTTTTTCCGGTGGAAGGCTGCAGGGCAGAGCTGTCGAAATCGCATCCGGCTAAAGCAAAAATCAGAAAACTGGCCATCGCCAGCTTTCCAAATAGGATTTGCATGTTTTTCATAAGCTTTATCTTTTTATTAAAAAAAAGTTGTCGATTTTAAATTATCCTTTCACCACCACTTTTATCTTTTGGCCAGGCCGCAGCGAGCGGGTGTTGGTGATATTGTTGAGCCGTTTGATCTGATCCACGGTAACGCCGTCGTATTGTTTGGCGATATCCCACAAGGTGTCGCCTTGTTTTACGGTGTAGATGATGTAATCGGAATTGGCGTCAGAAGTTTTGCTGCGGCTGTTGCTGTTGTCAGCCACCGGCTGCGAAACCAAAAGCTTTTGCCGGGGATAAATGGTATTGCTTTTAAGGTTGTTCCACTTGCGCAGGTCGTTGGTGGAGCATTTGTATTTTTTGGCGATAAGCCCTAAATTTTCTCCATTTTTCACCACGTGATACGTTTTACTTTCGGCCTTAGCTGTGGTCTCTTTGGCAGCAGGGACGGCTGATGATGAGGCAGATTGTGAATCGGTACCGGAGTGCACCACAAGTTTTTGTCCGGGGTGGATGGTGTTTCCGCGCAGATTGTTCCATGAGCGCAGGTTCGACACCGAGCAGCGGTAACGGCTGGCAATGGTGCTTAAGTTTTCGCCGCTGCGCACCACGTGTACCTGGCGTTGTTTGGCTTTTTCTATCTGTTTCAGCATCTGCTCGTGCGCCAGCCCTTTAGTGCTTTTATAATTATAAATGTCCTTTTCATTCGAAACAAATTCGCCCACCACCTCGCGCGGCAGCCGCAGGGCGTAAAGATTTAAGGAGTTGGCGGGGATAATTCCCAGTTTGAACGAAGGATTCAGAAATTGGATGTCGTCGATAGGCATGTTGAGATATTCAGAAATCTGGTCGAAGCTAAGGGTTCTGTTCACCATCACCGTGTCGATGCCATTATAAAGAATGCCGGGATCGACGGGGAAGAGATTATGCTCAGGGGCAAAATTCATCAGATAATTTACGGCGATAAAAGCGGGCACATAGCCACGAGTTTCGCGCGGCAGATAAGGCCAGATAGCCCAGTAGTTCTTTACTCCTCCTGAGCGGCGAATGGCTTTGTTTACGTTGCCGGCGCCCGAGTTGTAGGCGGCAAGCACCAGCGACCAGTCGTGGTAAATGGCGTAAAGATCGCGCAGATGCTCGGCGGCAGCAACGGTAGATTTGTAGGGGTCGTAGCGGTCGTCGACCAGCGAAGTAACCTGAAGGCCGTACACTTTGCCGGTATTGTACATAAACTGCCACAACCCCTTGGCTCCGGCATGCGACCCCGCATTGGGTATCAGCGCCGACTCTACCACTGCCAGGTATTTTAGCTCCAAAGGCAGATTGTAACTGTCGAGGATTTCTTCGAACATCGGGAAATAAATCTCCGCAAGCCCCAGCAAACGTGCCGAAAGATCGCGCTTCCGGTTAGCGTAAAGATCGATAAAATTACCTACTGTTTTGTTGTAAGTAAGCTCAAAAGGCGAGTGGCGGTTAAGCAGTGCAATGCGTCTTTCGATGACGGAATCGGGGTAGATAGGCACGTCGTTCACACTCCAGTGATACACGTTGAGCTTGTCGCGATCGGTGATAAAATGGTCGTCATTAAAGAAACGCATATTTACCAGGCTGTCGAGCGCACGCATCGCCGGCGAAGCTTCTACGAGTATCATAGCGCGTTCATCGTCGTTGAGCATCTCGTTGCTGTAGGAAAGCAGCGAATCACGAAAGTGGATGCTCTCGACGGTCGACACTGTGTCGTAGCTAAGCGCTGTGTCGGGAACCATCAACAGATCGCCCAGCTCGTCTTCTGACTGAAAATCATAGTGGAGGTCGCGCTGGTAGCCATTCACTACATTTTTGGTGCTCTTTTGCGGCACTCCGGCACTTTCGCGCAGACGAAACATGCTGCATGAGGCAAACAAACTGATAATAAGCGCAGCTGCCAGAGCAGTCGATATGTTGGATTTCCGTGTGTGCATTAGGCTGTGGATTTTTTGGTTTTAGAAATAAACGTATTACTGTAATTTTATTTTTGCGCTGCAAAGATAAAGATTCATTCCGAGAGCTGTTTCAGCCTCATGCTGCATTCGTGGTGCGGCTGTCGCAATTTCCCCACGTCAATGTTTCCCAATTTGACACAGCTTTTTCAAAATTTGTTTCAAAATGAGACTTAACATCGTGTTCAGCACGATGCAATGCAGGTGTTAATAATAAAATTAAAAATCCTTTTCTATCTGCACCGTGTTGCTGTTGAAAGCTTTACCATGCAAAATTCACAAATAGGTTACGTTAAACAAAGCATTTCCCTGGAGATGGCAATGTTATTGATCTACCCATTGTAAGTCAAAATATTTTGAATGATTAATCAGCACCTTTCGGAGATTGAAACCCTGCTGCATCGTATTTGTTATCACAACGAATACCTTGAAGAGCGGCTCATGGAGCTACTCCGCCCCATGATGGAGCAGGTACACGCGGTGCCATCACAGCACTACAACGACCTGAAGCGAATTTGCTTCATCATTGCCGGCACCGAGAAATCCTACGACTTCGGGCATTTTTTCTACGAAACGCTTCAGAAAAACATTTTCCCATTTTGCGAAGAGGTGCTCAAGAGTGCTGTTTTCAACGAACCTTATTACAACCTCAACGACAAAGCGCTGAAGGCCTACGTGCGCACCCACCTTATCAACAACAACTTCGACTCATCGCTGATCATGCATTACGATGCGCTGATCCCCGAAGGCCATGGATATCATCTCTTCGATTCGTTTGCCGACATTACCGCTCAACAACACAAAATGGGCTTCGTTCGCCCTGCCTTGTTCGACGTGTTGCACGTTGCAGCCAACAACGATCATTTTCCGATGACCCAGAAGAAACTTGCCGTAATAGCTGCTTTTCTCAAGCTCGAATGTATGCTGCCGGTATTTTCGGGCAAGGTTTATAAACTGGTGCACCAGCAAACACTTACCGGCGATCAAATTCTGGTGCTATCGCATTATTTGCAAAGCATCTCTATGATCAGCGGGCAGGAAATTCCCGACCAGGTACGGGAGAAAATGATGCGCATCAACGACAATCATTTTCAGCAGGAGCTGGCCATAGTTTTCCAGGCGATGCGCCCTTTGTTCATCCAACATGTCGACGCCCTGGAAACTACTCCGCAGGGTGTGCCGGTAGGGTGACTTTCCGTTTTTTTCCACTAAGGTCGGGCAGGCAATAATAAGGTTTTCATTCTTTGCCGGGGTTTTATTTCATTAAAAGCAAAAAAAAAGGAAATCCGACTTGCCGTTCATTTTAGCCTGGCGTTTGTCAGCGGTTTTTTTAAATAAAGAGGCTTCCGACTAAAAGGGAAAACCTTATCATTTTTTTCACCTTAATAGAGAACCTGAACCGCCCAATTTCACCGACCTTATTAGTTTATTATTTCATTCTTCCGGGGTTTTGTTTCATTAAAATGAAAAAAGGGAAATCCGACTTGCCGTTATAGAACACAGATACTTCGACAGGCTCAGCAACAAACACGGATGTTGCAGATTTACACAGATAAAGAGAAAAAATCCCCCGCATAAGGCGGGGCAGGCAGTGCAAATCCGTTGAATCTGTGTCATCAGTGTTCTGTTACTACAAGTGATAAATTATTCAGGTTAGAGATTTTTTTAATAAAGAGGCCTTCGCCAAATATTTTATATTTCAAAAACTTTCATTTTTTTATTCCTTCCCGCGGAATAAACGGCTGCTGCCGAATGTCTAAAAAATCACAAATAATAAACAGGACGGGCATGAAGTTGTTATGCCTTGATAATTTTGAGATACTTATGAAGCCAACATTAGCAGCAATCATTACAATATTTTTATTCTTTTTCACCTTAATGGCCTCAGCGCAGCAGCCTGGCGGTGGCGCCGGGCGTTCCGGTCAGGACGCTGCCCCCATCGGAACGGTAACGGGCACCATTGAGGAGTTTGGCACCGGCAACCTGATGGAATACGCCAATGTGGTGCTGTTTAGCGTGCGCGATTCGGCAATGGTCACCGGAGCTGTAACCACAATGGATGGGAAATTTACTTTGGAAAAAGTGCCCTTTGGGCGCTATTATCTGGTGGCTAACTTCATCGGCTTCAACAAGGAAACGATTCAGGATATTAAGGTTACGCCGCAAAAAACCTTTGTCGACCTCGGCTTAATTAAATTACATTCCTCCACCGAAACACTTGAAGCTGTCGAAATCACCGCACAAAAACAGTTGATCGAATACCAGATCGACAAAAAAGTGGTAAACGTTAGTCAGGACATCATGGCGCAGGGAGGCTCAGCGGTAACGGCTTTGGAAAATACGCCTTCCGTCCAGGTCGACATCGACGGCAACGTAAGCTTGCGCGGAAGCTCTTCGTTTACCGTGCTCATCGACGGGCGCCCCAGCATCCTGCAAGGCTCTGATGCCCTGCAGCAAATTCCGGCCAGCAACATCGAGACCATCGAGATCATCACCAATCCCTCGGCAAAATATGATCCCGACGGGGTGGCCGGTATCATCAATGTAGTTTTAAAAGAAAAAATCGACAAAGGCCTCAGTGGCGTTGTCAACGGCTCCGTTGGCAGCTTCAACACCAACAGCTTCGATTTTTTGCTGAATTATCACTACCAAAAATTCAACTTCTTCATCGGCGCCGACTACAACAACCGCCGCCACGAAGGCGAACGCGAGTCCAGAGACGAGACCTACCGCAACGACACCACTTTTTATCGTGATAATTTTGGCGCCCGCAACCGCGGTCGGGAGGGCTATAGCGTGCGGGGCGGCATCGAATATTTTATCACCGGCCGCACCATGGTTTCCGCCGAAGGACGCGTTGGCTATTACGATTTCAACGGCGGCGGGAAAAGCTACCTGCACCAATATACACTACCCGCAACCCCCGACCTTTACAGCGCAAACCTTAGCGATATGTCGAGAAGTGGTAATTATTATAACGGAAAACTTAGCTTCCAGCACAAGTTCGATAAAAAAGGCCACCAGATCGACATGATGCTCTACTACGCGCAGCGCGATGGCAACGACAGCGACGAGCAAAAGGAAATAAATACCGATGCGCTGTATCAGCCCATCGAAGAGGAGCCTTATTTTATCCGCACCACCGAAGAGGACGACGACAACGATTTCCGATTCAATGTGGATTACGTGCTTCCGGTAAGCGAAGATGGGAAAATAGAGGTAGGCTACCAGACCCGCATCGAAGACAAGAAAGAGATCTATGTTTTTAATGATTATCACTACGCTACAAGCGAATGGGTAGAGGATACAGTGTTTTCGAACAGCATGGACTTCCGCCGCGACATCCACGCGATGTACGGGATTTATTCCGACAAGTGGAAGAGTTTTGGCTACCAGTTGGGGCTGCGTGGCGAATATACCTACCGTGAAATTAAAAATGCCCGTAGCGTAGAGGGTACTTTGATAGACCGGTGGGATTTGTTCCCATCACTGCATCTCAGCAAATCGTTTGCTAATAATAGTCAGTTGCTGGCCAGCTATACCCGCCGTATCGACCGCCCCAGCGGCTGGTATCTCGATCCTTTTATCAACTACATGGACCAGTTTAATTACCGCCAGGGCAACCCCGACCTGCAGCCGGAATACACCGATTCCTATGAGCTTGGCTACCAGATGTTGGCCTGGGGTGCCATGATTTCGCTCGAAGGTTATTACCGCGTCACCACCAACAAAATTGCGCGCATCCGAACCCTGCAATCCGACAATACTTTTATGCACACTTTCGAAAACCTCAACAGCGACTACTCGCTGGGCGGTGAGCTGATGGTGCGCTTCGATCCGGCAAAGTGGCTCAACCTGAACCTTTCGGCAAATCTCTATCAGTACCGCCTGGAAGGCAACATAGAAGATCAATCGGTGGATGACGAAAGCCTTAACTGGAACAGCCGCCTCAACGCCATCGTGAAATTACCGTACGAGCTGCGCCTGCAGGTTAACGGAATCTACAACGGCCCCACCATTACTGCCCAGGGTGAGAGTGAAGGATTTTTTATGACCAACGTTGCCCTGCGCAAAGATTTCTTTAATAAAAATCTTTCGGCAACATTTTCTGTTCGCGACATCTTCAACACCGGCAAGCACGAGTTCACCTCTTCGGGCACCGGTTTCTCTTCGTATAATTATTTCAACCGCAAAGCGCCTATCTTTAGCCTTAGCTTAAGCTGGAAAATTAACAACTACGAAAAGCGCAATGATCGCAATGGCGTAAATGGTGGAGAAATAGAAATGGACAACGATTTTTAACCTGAATAATTCATTTCATTGCTTAACACGAATTTTTCGTTCCCTTTCTGCTGCATAAGAGAGACAGGCTGAAATGTCTTCTTCTGTAATTTCAGGGAAGTCAGAAATAATTTCACTGCGTGTCATTCCGGAAGCTAACCAACCCAAAACATCATAAACAGAAATCCTTGTATTTCTTATGCAAGGTTTCCCGAATCGCTTTTCCGGATTTATTGTTTTGATATTTCGATAATCAGTCATAGCACAAAGATGATCTTATCAATTATGTTGTCCGTTTTAAATAATCAGAGTATGAGGCGTTGTTTTCGCAGATAGCCGGCCAAAAAGCTGCCTATGTTATTGGCGAATCCAGCATCCGTGCCTACGGAGAAGATGCCGACGAGAACACCAATTTTTGGGGCGCTACCCCCCGGTACTAATTCCGGCGGGTGATTGCCACTTTATTGATTGTCGTAGGTCATAATTTCATCCTTTAAAAATTCGAGTGCCACACCTGCCTGCCTGAACATCTCTTCGGATTCGGCGCCGGCGTGATATTTTTTTTCACACACCACGCGTACAATGCCACAGTTGATGATAAGCATGGCACAGGTTCGGCAGGGTGTCATGCGACAATAGAGGGTGCCGTTTTCGAGCGCTATGCCCAGCCGTGCAGCCTGACAAATTGCGTTTTGCTCGGCATGCACCGTGCGCATACAATGTTGCGTCATGTGGCCGTCGGCATGGGTGACGCTTTTGAGCAGATGGCCTACATCGTCGCAATGCGGCAGACCCAGCGGTGAACCTACATAGCCCGTTACCAGCACATGCTTGTTGCGAACTATTACGCAGCCGCTGCGGCCGCGGTCGCAGGTAGCTCGTTTTGCCGCCGTATTGGCCAGCTCCAGGAAATATTCGTCCCAGCTTGGGCGCTGGTACTTGCCGGTTTGGCTACCGGAGTTATTCTTGTTTTCCATTTTTTTCATTGTAAAATACTTTGCAGCGTAACTTGTAGCTGTTGCTCCAGTGCCTCACGCGTGCCATTGTTGTCGAAATAAAAGTCGGCCATGGCGATGCATTGCTGTAGGTTTTGCTTGTTGGGATCGGTGGTTTGCATCTCACGCGCCTCGTTGGCAATAAATGTTTGGTAATCTACCTGATCGGTTTCGCTGGCTCTGGCCACAATGCGCTGGTAGCGGATGGCCGGATCGGCGTCGATGGCAAAGAGGAAGAAGTTATTTTTTTGGCGCAAGCTCACTACTTCGCCGGGTGTACGTATGCTTTCTATCACGGCATTGTCGCCCTGTTTCACTGCCTGATTATAAAGCTGGTCGATGATGTAGGAAGACGAGTGTGTGGCGCGCAGCTCGTTGGCAATATTGGTCATCGTATCGCGGTTTACGGGCAAGTGCCGCCGCAGGATCTCTTTGGTAAGAAAATCGCGCACGGAGAAATGCTGAAAATGTGCTTTTTGTTTCAGATACTCTACCAGCGTGCCTTTGCCTGCCCCTATCGTTCCGGTGATGCCAATAATGGTCATATTTTTTGTTTAATCAAAGAGTCCAGTCTAAAAAGGTTTTGGCAAAATTAGGCATAAAAATTCAGGTTTGGAGCTGTTCATAAGATGGTGTTGTAACTGTCACAATAGCAATGAGTTA